>Ga0209629_10002041_pt1 | contig 13420 bp, 11 predicted proteins | sample TergutCu122P5_FD_187286 | JGI IMG/M metagenome (GOLD analysis project Ga0209629, IMG submission 187286) | Cubitermes ugandensis P5 segment gut microbial communities from Kakamega Forest, Kenya - Cu122 P5 (SPAdes) (version 2) | ecosystem: Host-associated > Arthropoda: Insects > Digestive system... | reverse complement strand
CCCCCCCCGCAATTTGTCAAGAATTATTTTTGAAAGAAAAAACACCGCCGTTGGCGATGTTTCAAAGAGTGGCGCACCCAGAAGGATTCGAACCCTCAGTCTTCTGATCCGTAGTCAGATGCTTTATCCAGTTGAGCTATGGGTGCGTGCGGCGTTTATTTTATCGTATTACGCCGGAAAATCAAGTTATTTTTCTATTAATAACGAAAAACCCGGCTGACGCCGGGGGTCGCAATCGCATTGCGATTGCCCTGATGCTGGGTTGACTATTGATTGAACTTCGACGCCTTGCGCGCGGTCGAGGTCGATAGCATCGACCCAAAGATCGAATCCGCCGCCGTTTGCGTCGCGGGCGACGATGTCGCCGCGGTGCCGGTTCCCGTGATAAAGCTGCCCGATGCGGCGCGGATGTTGATGATGCGGCTGGGCTGATCGCCGCCCGTATTGGTGCCGGCCGGACACAACGGACAGCTGCAGTCGATATAGTAATCGTTCAGATCGTACAATTTGCCATAGCAGTTGCCGTTCAAAACGGCGACCCATCCGTTTTTGGCCAATGCCGAACATGTCGGTTGCGCCCCCGTGGTGATTTCGCCATTGGCCACGGTTTGAATCGTATTCGGATTGACGCCCGCATCCGCCAAAACGCCGGGACAGTAAACCTTGACCGAATTGCCGCCAACGGTCGCCGTCGAACCGCCGCTTGAAACCTTGCGCGTGCCGTAACAACCCTCGGCCGTGTTCAACGTATTGATATCGAAATCCGAAATGATGCCGGTGCCCAATGTGATTGTCGTTTTCGGCATCGGAACCGGATCGGCGCCGCCCATCGTCAATGCCGCGGGACAAATCAGTTTCATGCCATAGCAATTCGAAGACGCGTCCCACATGCCGGCGTCGAATCCGGCGCCCATGCCGGGGTAACACTTTGTCGGATTCAATTGGCAGATCGTCGGCTGTTGCCACCATGGCGTTGCCGCCACGGACGTCGCCGAATAGGCAATGGGAAATAAAGAACAAAGAAAAATGAACGGGGTGTTTTTTCTCATTTGTATAATTCTAACAGAAAAAATTTTTTTATGAAAGCGAAATTTTAGACCCTGTTAATAAATATTTTGTACAAATGGCGGCAGAGAATTTGGAGCAAGAACGAGGGTTTTCATGCAGCATGTATAACATACATGCAAATGAAAACCCGAAGTTATTGATTCAAATGGTCGCTCGCCACTTCGTGGCTACGCGTATCCTCGTAGTTATTCGGGCTACGCTATGCTTGCCCTCATATACTCGGATTCGCCGTCGCAAAGCGATGCGGTCAAAATCACCCACTGCTTTGTCAGACCTTCTCGCCGTATATTATACGGCTTCGTCGGTCTTCCGCGCATTGTGCGATTTTGCCTTCGCACCATTTGCACAAAATATTTATGGCTCTTGACTAGTATCTCTGGCTTGATATTATGGGAAAGCTATGAAATACAACAGGTTAAGCGACAAAAAAATCCGCGCCATTATAAAGTGCTTTGCAAACGATGTTACTGCTACCTCTGCGGCAGACATTGCGAACGTAAATCGTAACACTGTTAACAGTTATTATTACGACATCAGAGTCAAGATTTTTAAACAAACGCTGGAAGAATCAAAACAAGAAATCGGAGTATTTGAACTTGATGAATCTTACTTTGGGGCGAAGCGAGTTCGTGGCAGACGGGGACGTGGTGCTGCGGGGAAAACACCTGTGTTCGGATTGTTAAAACGTGGCGGGAAAGTGTTTGTAACGATTGTTCCGAACTGTTCGAAAGAGTCTCTGATGCCTGTGATTCAGGGAAAAATCTTAGCGGGCAGCACGATACATACGGATGGATGGGGAGCGTATGACGGCTTGGTTTTGAATGGCTACGACCACTATCGGGTATTCCATTCCGAGAATGAATTTACAAGAGGCAAGAGCCATGTGAACGGCATTGAGAACTTTTGGAGTTATGCGAAAAGAAGGTTGTCGAAGTTCAACGGTTGCAAATCTGAGAGCTTTGCATTACACTTGAAAGAGTGCGAGTTCCGATATAACCACCGAGACGAAGATTTAGTGAAAATAATTGCTAAAATCTTTAAGAATAATTTGAGATACTAGTCAAGAGCCATATTTATTAACAGGGTCTGGGTTTGTCACCTTGTGTTGTTCGTTGGCGTCGCGTTCGGATCCACATCGCAAACGCAGCATAGTCCGTTGGTTTGGAAATAGCAATTGAAAGCCGCGCCGGTGGGAACGGCATCGCCGTCGTGAACGTCCTTTAATATAAATCCGGTGGCGCATTGGAAAAAGCATTTGTTGCCCGTATTGTTTGCGGCCGAGTATTTGAACGAGTTTCTGTTGTCATCGGTTTGATTTGCCGTATTTACCGAGCATCCGGCGGACGGGGTCGACATTCTGCCGGCGGTGCCGTTGTCCGGGGCGTATCCGGTCGGGCATTTGCAATTCAGCGCGGCGCATTCGGCGGTCGGATTTTTGAATCCCGCGCAGGTGTTGTTGCTCGTGGCATTCGGGGTTCCGCTGCAATCAATATCAACGCACCGGTTGCCGTCCATTTTATAGGTTTGCGTGATGTCGCAGACGGGTGTGACGCAGACGCCCCATCCGACATTCGCGCCGACGGCGGTATTGAATGCATTGATCTGCTGACCGCTGGCGTTGGCCTTGTCATCGGCCGTCGGATTGGTTTTCCAGGCGCCGCCGTAATTCTGGCATTCGATTTGCAGTTGCTTTGCCATTTCCAGTTTCAGATTATCCATCACCATATTCACCGCCGCCAACACCGCCGCCGGCAACGCGACGCCCGTCGCGACCCCCGGCCGGGTACAGTTTTCGCGCGCGTAATTGGCGATCTGGAGATAGACGGAATTGGTGCACTCGTCCCGCGGCGTCGCATCGGCGCACTGAATATCCCCCGGCACGCGCGCGCGGCAATCATACGGGAATTCGTGCGAAATGTCCGATGTCCGCGTACAATAATTCTGGATATACTTTGTCAGATATTGTTGGCAATTGTCGGCGATTTTCAAGCTGCCTACGTTAAAGACAAAGTCGGTCAGGGCGGCCATCCCCTCGGCGCCGCCGCCGTACAGGTTGGAGCACGCGGCCAGTTTCGATTGGCACATCGCCTCGGCAACCGTGACCGTTTGGCCCATCAAGGCCTGGGGATCCATGTTCGAGAAATCTTTCAGATTGCTGGTCTGGGTGTCATAGCACTTGTTCACGACGGACACGCAGTTGTTTTTGACGTCGGTGATGCGCTGCTGCTGGCCCTGATAGATTTCGACCAGGGCCTGGCGCTTGAATTCCGCCCAGACGTCGGTCGCAATATCGGTGCATTTGTCCAGCGCGGGTTTCGCGAAATTCTTTTTCTTTTCCAACATCGAAACGTACCGGACGTTCGCGTTGTTGGTCAGCGTGTCGCCGTCCAAAGAAATCTGATTTCCCAAATTGAAAAAGTTCGGACTGTATATCGGTTCGCCGGTCATGATATTCAGATACATTCCGGTCACGTCCAGGCAATGGACAAAATTCGCCCCGCAGGCGGAATCGGCGGTCAGCGCCGTCCGCACATTCCCGACGCAGGCGTTGATGGCGTCGGAATTATGCACGTCGTAATTTTGCAGGCGCGCCAGCGCCATTTCTTTGCCGGATTGCGCCACCGCCGTGGTGGCCTTGTTCTGTTGGCCGGATAACGCAGTCGCCAGCGTGTTGCAATCCTGTTCGATATACATCCCGTATGCGGCGACGACCATATTCATCGTCGCCATGCGGGGGCACGCGTCGGCCGACAGATCCTTGCATTGTTCGTTGACCGCGGCGTATAGCTGCGCGCCCTCTAGATTCGCGACGTTCGTGCTGCCGATCAGGTCGGACGACATCCAGATCGCGTTGATGTCGCCCGCGATGTCCAATGTCCCCGCGGTCGACAGCGCGTTGTTTTTCGCCTTGTTCAATACCGATTGGATGCCGGACAACGCGTTGGCCGACGCCGATGTGTCGACGGTTTTTGCCGCGGTCTTTTCGCCGACCGTCGCGTTTTGCATGGACGAAACCTCGTTCGCGGATTTGGAAATAGCGTCGATGTTGATATCGCTGAAATCCTGTAATTGCCCGGCAACCGCGGCCAATTTCCGTTGCTGGTCGCGGATATCATTCAGCCGCCCCGAACAGATGCAGCGGTGATACGTACTATCCTTGTTCGCGCAGAACTGATCCATGCAGGTAAAGTACGCATCGCGACAGGCATTGTATCCGTCGCCCATCGTTGTCCCGGTCGGCACCAGCGTCGCCGCCCGCGCCGCGACGGCCCCGCCGTGCAGAGTTGAGAGTTGAGAGTTAAGAGTTGAGATAGGTTGGTTCCCGCGGGCGGAAACCGTGGGTATTGCCGCACGGGATGTAACCGCCATGTTTGTTGCGGCGCGGGGAATGATTGTATTTATGGCGCCGCGGGGGACAGCGGATCGGGTCGTTGAAACGGAATTTGTCGGGGTAGGTAGGGCGCGACCACCCCGGGTCCCAACGAAAACAAAGTTTTCGTTGGGTGGGCCATCGGGCGCGCCGTTCATCATAGGCGCATTCGGTTGTTCGCGCGGCGTGGGCGTTATTGTGCCGCTGCGGGCCTCGTTCGCGCCGATATTCGTCGAATCCGTGCGTGCGGGATTTGTCGCCGCCCGCGGGTCAACCGGCGCCGCCGCGAAACAAGTGTACGCGAAAAAAACGGCCGATAAAATGGCGATCAGTCTTTTCATAACTCTCTTTTGCCGATTGTAGATTATTTTCGCGCGTCGGTGCAAGGGGAAAAGGATTGCTGATTTACGATTGCCGATGTACGATTTACGATTTGACTACCCCGGAAAACTAAGGCAACAAGTTGCCAAGTTTTCCGGCCCTTCTAAAAAGGGCATCTACGGAATCGAACATCGAGAAGAAGTTCGAGAATATGGGGAGTCAATACCCTTCTCAGAAGGGTCGGATTTCCCGGCGGCTTTGCCGCCGATGGAAATCCGCGGTAGTCAAATCGTAAATCCTAAATCGTAAATCATAAATATTCTTGCTTTTTCCGATTCCGCCGGTTAAAATCTCAACCTGACGAATAAAAGTAAAAAGGTTTTTTATGGCAAAAGACGATATCATCACTTTCGGCGGCGTTGTCGTTGAAAAAATGCCGAACACGATGTTTCGCGTCCGTTTGGAAAACGGGCACGAGATTATCGCGACGGTCTGCGGCAAAATGCGCAAAAATCGCATCTGGGTCAATGTCGGCGAAAAGGTTCAGATCGAAATGACGCCGTACGACCTGGACAAGGGCCGCATCACCCGGACGGAACGCAACCGCGCGCCGACCCCCGCCGAGGCTGCGGGGGACAAGCCCGCCGCCGATGCGGTTGAATAGCGAAAATAATTCCGCATGAAAATAAAATCCCGCAGATTTGACGATCTGCGGGTGATTTATTCATGTTTTTTACGCAATGTTTATATATCGTTTTTTGAACTCTTCAATGTCAAATAGTTTGTCCAATTGCAAAACCGCATTGCGCAGCGCGATATATTTCGGCAGATCTTCCGCAGATATCGGCGCGGCATTATTGTACGCGAAATCTTCGGTATAAAATTGTTCTATGCCTTCTGTCAAATCGAACAGCCAAAAGTCGTTCGGTCGCCAGCCGTCGGGAAAAAGTTTTGCGACCAAATCATAAAAATCGGCGCGCTCCATAAAACGGTATTCCGCGCCGGCCATTATTTGGTCGGGGTAAATTGTTTGCACCGCGCACTTTTGAATTTCAAATGCCGGCGCATTGCTTTCGTCCAATAATTTTATTCGGATATGCCTTGCGTTATTGGCGACCCGTTCCGCGATTTGTTTGTTCCAATCTTCGTTTATTACGGGCTTTGCGCCGCTTTCGCGCCAGGCGGCAAACCAGTCGGATTCGGCATCCGATTTGTATATCGGGCGCGTATCTATTTTGATCGCCTCGCTTTTGTAATTGTCAAAATCCAACATTACTGTTTCCCTATCTTTTTTAATCCGCCCGCGTTTTTGCCGGTGACGACCGGTTTTCCGGTTTCGGATTCTATCCTTTTTCTGGCGACGGTGGCGGCGGACGCGCCGCGCCGTGCGACGGATAAGTGTTCCGGCATTCCCTTTGGATTTTCTTGTTTGGAAATTTCCGACGTCGTCACCTCGGCCAGCATGTTCAGAACCAATTCCACATTCGTCATATTGTCGCGTAGGGATTCCTTATGCAGCCCTTTTAACTTTTTATATTCGCGGGTATTCAGCCCGGCCCATCCGGAATACATTTCATCCGTCAAAACCGCAAATTCCTGATTTTTCGTTATGCCGCCGCGTTCCCATTCATTGGTCAGGTCTTTCCGGATTTCGATGGATTTCAAACGCTGCATGATCCAGCCATCCGAATACCCAAGGCGTTTGTAATAATCCAAGGCTCGGTTGATTCCCAATTCAGGATCAGCCATTTCATCGATGCGGTCATTGCCGACTTTGGCCAGCCAGAGTTTGAACGGTTCCGCCTTGCGACTGGGGATGGATTGAATCAGGCGCAAGACTTGTTCGGTATCCATTGTGTCGGTCATATAAAGTTTGCCATCTGCGGCCCGCAATTTCAGTTGGGTAGCCATACTACCCAACTGACTGCCCTCGTTATTTAACTTGTTGCGCAGCCATTTCCAATAATTGCGAACTTTCTGATAATCGGGTTGATCGGTTAAAACCGCGATAATGTCATGAACCGAAAAAAACCACTTTTCCTGCGCGTCGTCCCACAGCGTGCGGATGCTTTTGCTTTCAAAAAGTTTGATATCTGTCGATGGGGGCATTCCATATTCCTTTGAAGGATAATACCGAATAAGCGCGTGGAAATCAATCACATTCGAAAATTCCATCATCCATCATCCTTCATCCATCGTCCATTATTTCATTCTTGCCCGCGGTTGTTTTTTCTGATAAAATTAGGGGGATATATCAATAGGGACGGAGAGATGAAGATTTCACTTGCGGCGTTGCTGCCGGCTTTTTCCATATTCTTGTGCGCGGGCGCGTTTGCGGATACGGCGGATGATGCCGCGCGCGTCGCCATGATGGCCAACCGGATGGCGCCCGCCGTCCGATCGCCGAATATGGTCGCCGGATTGGGATCGTTGCCGGCCGGCAATACGTTGCCCACCACGACCACGATGATCACCGCCGCGCCCGCGCCTGCGCCGACGCCCGCCGCGCCCGTTGTTTCGACCGTCAAACCCGGCGGCAGTGTCAGCATGATTTCAACGTCGATGGCGCCGGCTCCGACGACGCCCGCGGCCGCAACGCCGACCCCGACGCCGCCCGCGAACACGATTCCGATCGGTAACAGCGCGACATGCCGTCAGCCGTTTCGCGACTGTATGGATCAATTCTGTTTAATGGATACGACCGACGGGGCGCGGTGTTCCTGTTCCGACAATATCGATTCCGCAAAGCCGCTGATTCAAAAAATAACCGATACCCAGACCGCGGCGGATAGCCTGTATAATGAAGGCGTCGAACGCGAAAAACTGGGCGCGGCCGCCGATTATGTCTTTGGGTCGGGGGCCAAGGCAAAGGCCAGCGGCATCGATTTCATGTCATGGGTATACGGCGGCGGGTCGGACAACCAATCGCTGGATACGGATTCGATGATCGGAAATTCTTTGTACGCCATGGCGCGCAATTATTGCGATGACCGGCTGACCGCGTGCGGGCCCGACGCCGGGATGGAGGAAATGCTGTACCAGCGGATGATCACCGCCGACTGCAAAGCGTTCAACGCATTCTTGGGCGATCAGCAGAAGATCGCGGACAACAACAAAGCCGCGGCGCAAAAGGCCGTTCGCGCCGCGCGGTTTCAAATGATGGATACCACGAACCGATTTAATCGCGGCGAATGCCTGATCGCGTTCGAAGGATGCGTGAAGGACAAGGGCGGATGCGGCGCGAATTATGAAAACTGTCTGGATGCCGGGTTGCTGAACCTGCGCGCGAACGCGTGCAACAATATTTTGAATCAATGCACGGCCGTGCGCCAATATGTTTTGGACGATTGGAATTCCGAAACGTCGCGCATCCTGACCGATGCCGCGAAATACGCGGACATGAACAAACGCGGCACCTGTCTGGCCCGGATCGAGGCGTGTCTGGAAACATCCTGCAACGTGAATTACGATGTGAAATCCGCGACGGATTCGACATGTCTGGGCAATATCAATATCGCCGCCGGCATCTGTCCGATCATCGACGAATGCAACGCGATGATTCCCGGCATCCGCGGCGCGACCAAGGATAATTTGGCGTTCCTGCGCGTTCGGTTCTGTCAGAACGATTTGGACAAATGTTTGCAAGAGACTTGCGGCGCCGATTATTCAAAGCCGTCATGCGTCGGGAAAAGCCTGTCCGCCATCGCGGGATTATGCCCCCAGGATATGTTCCCGTCGTGCAAGGGAATGGCGCAGTTCGACGTGATTTTATCCGCCGCGATGTGGCAGGTGGATTTCCAAACGATGCAGGGATGCATCAATTACTTCAGCGATCAGCTGGGACGCGTGTGCGGCACGGATATGTCATGTCTGCCCGCCGACGATGCGATCGCGGCCATGAAGAAATCGACCGACGTCGTGGATTGGCGGGCGAATGTCGACGCGGCCGTCACCACGTTCTTTACGCAATTCCAAAAAGACACGACCATCAAACAATGCACGACCAGTTCGGGCCGCAATCTGGGCAAGGATGTGTTTACCACCGCGAAAATGCTGGCGACCTATGCGGCCGAGGGCCGGGCGCAACGCGCGTTCATCGCGCGCGTCGCGGAACTGACCCGCAAAGAGGGCCAGGCGTCGGCGGCCAAGGCCTGCGCCGCGATGAAGTCGGGACACAAGGATACGGACAACGTTTGGATATCGTCGGTGCATTTCGAACCCGATCTGTGTAATTGCCATATCTGCCGCGTGCAAAAAGTGTGCGAAACGGGCGGCGAAGCGAAAAACACGGCGGGATTAAAAGCGGCGGGCGGCGGATTGGCGTCCGGCGCGGCGGCGGGCACCATGATCACGCCCGGGTGGGGCACGGCGATCGGCGCGGTGGTCGGCGGGGTCGGCGGGTTCCTGATGGGCCGGTCCGGCGCGGGGCAAAAAGATTTCTGCCAAGAATTGGAATCGTGTGAAGACGTGAATATGTGCAACGCCGCAACCGGAACGTTCGTTGATGGCGGAACGACCACATCCGCACCCACGGGAACGATTGTCGTCAACGGAAAGTAAGAATGAAAACCCGTGTCATCCCGCAGAGCGCGAAGCGCGAGTGCGGGACCCCATGGATGCAACCGTGAAATAAAATGTTAGATGAAAAATACTATGTTTATTTCATGACCAACAAATATAACAAAGTGCTGTACATCGGTTTTTCGGGAAATCTGAAAGAAAGAATGTATCAGCATAAAACGCATCAATTGGGTGGATGGACATCAAAATACAATGCCGAAAAATTAGTATACTATGAAAGCTTTAAAGAAGTTACCGACGCAATACGCAGGGAAAAACAGTTAAAAGAATGGAATAGGGAGTGGAAGAATAATCTTGTGAATAAATTTAATCCGGAATGGAAGGATTTGTGGGAAGAGGTAATGTGGTGGCAATAGTTTACGGTTGGATCCATGGGGTCCCGCACTCGCCGCTACGCGGCTCTGCGGGATGACACACTTTAGTCCCGCACTCGCGGCTACGCCGCTCTGCGGGATGACACATAAAAATAAAAAATAAAAAATGAAAATAAGAAATTCATCCTTATTTGCTCTTTGCTCTTTGCTATTTGCTATTTGTACCGCGCAAAGCGCGGTGGTGATGCCGGTGGCAAAGACATCCGTCATCGCAACGGGGACGACCGTCCGGACCAAAGTGGCACCCGTCGGATTATTCGATCAATCATGCTATGATTCTTATTTCAGCTGTATGGATCAATTCTGCATCACCGATAATACGAACGGCGGCGCCTGCGGGTGCAGCGACGACAACGCGACGTACATGGCCCAGTTGGCCGCGATCGACAAACAGAATCAGAATGCGAACGAATTAAGAACCGTCGAGGTTGAAAAGATCCAGGCCGGCGCAAAGGCCGACATCGTTTTCGGCGGCGATCGCCAGTATGATTCGGCGGGGAATGTGATCACCCAGCAAAAGAAAGACGCGACCGCGTCCCAATCCGCCGCCAAAAATAGCCAGGCGGCGGCATTGGCGCTATTCAACGCGACCCTGGATTCGACCGATAACGCGGATCTGTTCAATACGGACGACATCGGCACCAAGACGGGTTCCGCGCTGTATGGGGCGGCGTCCGACCTATGCCGGACACGTCTGCCGGATTCGTGCGCGAAAGATTTGGCGTTGTTGACGCCGTTATATACCGCCCAGATCAAAAACGATTGCGCGGCGTTCGCGAACGCCGTGAAGAAATTACAGGTGACGGCGGATCAGACATTGGCCACCGCGCAAAAAGACGTTCGTGACGCGCGCCTTGCCTCGCTCAACGCCGCGAACAAATTCGACCGCGGGACATGCCTGATCAATTTCAAAAATTGCATGAAGGGGCCGGATGTCTGCGGGTCGGATTGGTCCCGGTGCGCCCAGTATGTCGCGGCCGAAAACGCCCAGATCAATGCGCGCAGCACCGCGGGCACGCGGATTATATCCACCCAGAAATTCGATATTTCCGCGTCGACCCAGGAAATGCTGAATTCAAAACGCAACATGTGCGAATCCGTTTTGGATCAATGTGTGGCGGTGCGCGATCAGGTCTGGCCCGACTTTATCCGCGACATCGCGCCGGAACTGCATGTGGCGGAATTAAGTTTGGAATCCAATTATCGCCAAACCTGTATGGATACCATTTCGAAATGCGCGATCGCCAGTTGTAACACCGATTTCGGCGGAGCGGGCAAATCGCAGCCGATGGAGGCGTGCCTGGCCCGGCCGCAAATTTTGCGCGCCGCGTGCAAGGTTCAGATCGATCCGTGCGAACGGATGGAGCCGCAGATTTGGAAATACGTTCTGGACAAACTGGCCGCGATGCGCGTCGACGCCTGTACGACCGAGGTGAAGAGTTGCTTTACCGATCCGGGCCGCTGCGGATCCGATTTTTCCAATTGCATCGGGATGGATTACAATACGCTGCACGATATGTGCCCGGTGGACAGCCTGGTCGTGTGCAAGGCGGGCAGGGCGGATTTCAAATTGTCTGATGTCGACAGCATGCTGATGGGATTCTGGCTGAACGTCGACAATTCCGAACTGACCGTCTGTCAGAATCAGGTGAATACGGTCATGTCCCAGATCTGCGGATCCACGACGGACTGCAACAAATTCACGGCGGACGACACGATGGGCACCGGGTCGCTGAACAGCACAAAGATCGGCGGCGTCTATACGATCACCGGAATGATTTCGTTCGGCATGCTGCGGGTCGGGGTCGGCAACAAAGCGACCGACATCAACGGCAATAAAATCGCCAACGACGCCGGCATGATCGATCTGACGAATTACTTTACAGCATTGGGCCAACGCGGCGTGCCGCCGGATTTCGGCCGGGTCGTCGACAACATTTATTACGAACTGTCCAATTTGCAGGGGTCGATCAACAATGTCATCACCATGATCGGCCAGGATCCGAAAATCAGCATGTGCATCAACGGCCGCGATATGTCCCAGGTAACGGGCAAGAACGAAAAAACGGTCGCGCGGTTCCCGAATCTGTTGAACCAGGTCAAGATGACCATCGCGCTGTCCGCCATTCGCGCGGCCCAGGATAATTATAATAAGAAATTTAATCAGATCATGTCCGAGGCGGCGAAAAATGCCAGCGCGGACCAGGCGGAATTGATGTGCAACAAGTTGCCGTTCACGAACGGAACCGCATTGGGCACAAAGCCAACGGACTTTACCGATAGCACGGTCAGCGTTCCGTACGCGATCGCGATCCAGATACCGGGCGTTTCCGACGCGGCATTGGCCGCCGGCGGCACGCACGCGTCGAACACATTGGGCAAAACGATATCCGACACCTCGTCCGGCATGGCCGCGGGCGCATCCGCGGATAGCAATATGTCCGGCGCCGTGCTTGGCGTCGGAATGGGCGCGTCGATTCTTGGCGCGGGCAGCACCGTCGCGTCGACATTGGTTAAAAACTCTGTCCAAACGGCGCTTGGCAATGCGGGAACCGCGTTGTCCGGCCTGGGGGGATCGGTCCTGAACCTTGCCCCGACGGCGATGATCGCGGACGCGGCGGTCAAGGCGATCGGCGTCCTGGGCACCAGCAAGCAGCACGTCGAATTCGACGGCGGCACGACGGACATGTATTCGGTGTTCAACCGCGACACCCGGAATTGTCATTTCTGCACGCATACGATTTTAAAGGACTGCGAGACCAAGGGCAGCCGCGGGTTCCTGGGCCTGTGGGACAGCCGCGGCGTCAAATGCAAAGAAGATGACAAGGGCGAACAGTGCCAAGACATCCCGATGTAAGTAATTCCCCTCCATAGGAGGGGTGTCGGCGAAGCCGATGGGGAGGGTTTCTTACAAAAATTACTTTGTAATTTTTGTCATTCCCGCGCAGGCGGGAATAGGGCATTCAAACGCGACGCATAGCGTCGCCATAATATTTTGTTCTTTCCTTCGTTAAGATGAATGAACCAAGACCCTATTCCCGTCCCGGGGTCCCCGCGCGAACAAAGTTCGCGTGGGGTGGACCAAGCGGGAATGACAAACTTCTTTCAGAAGTTTGTCTAAAAAATCCTTGCAATTCGGGCGGCGGCATTGCATAATCAGGCGCATCCGCACGCGTCCCCATGGGGTCGCATGGCGGTCATTCGGAGTGTAGCTCAGCCTGGTAGAGTGCTGCGTTCGGGACGCAGAGGTCGTGGGTTCGAACCCCGCCACTCCGACCATTTATTTGTCTTGAACCTTAAAAAATTTTTAAAAAGGAACATGACTATGTCATTTTACTATATTGCCCACCCGTATCGGCATAAAGACAAATCAGTTGAAGATGACCGTATCAAAAAAGTCGCAGAAACAGCGGGCAGTTTGGTTTTGTATGGGAAAAAATCCAATAGTGATATCAAAGTACTGGCACCGGTTTTGCATAATAGCGTAATTCATAGGATTAATAACTTTAATCACGAAGAAGTATCGTATATTTTTAATAATTTCGATTTCCATTTTCTAAAATCCGCAAAAGCCATGATCGTAATTACTCTTCCAGGATGGGAAGAAAGCACAGGAGTTCGCGCGGAAATCAATTTTTGCGATAAAAACAACATTCCCTTTTTTTATCTGAGTTACGAAGATAGAGATGATGAAAAAAAGTTAAAA
>Ga0209629_10002040_pt1 | contig 13420 bp, 8 predicted proteins | sample TergutCu122P5_FD_187286 | JGI IMG/M metagenome (GOLD analysis project Ga0209629, IMG submission 187286) | Cubitermes ugandensis P5 segment gut microbial communities from Kakamega Forest, Kenya - Cu122 P5 (SPAdes) (version 2) | ecosystem: Host-associated > Arthropoda: Insects > Digestive system >... | reverse complement strand
CTCTCTTCCAATAACATTTATGGAATCAAACACGATGGGTATAAACATAATTGGTTTTAATCAGTCTAAATTCTAATTAAATATACAGTGTTACAAAACTTTGCTTGGTAGTCAAATCTTAGCTTCAATGAGATTCAGAAATAATATTCTGGGTGAATTTCAATTGGTCATACAAATAAACTATGTGGTGGGAGTTTGTAAAACCGAATGATCCTCTGAAATGTCGAGAACTACACACCCAGTGTCACAGTGTCACATACCACAACACTTGAATCTTCAGCAATGCCACTGTGACAACTTCAAAACTTTCAAATTTACAATCATACAGTGTCAAAAACATGCATACGAGTATGTTCAGGTAGTAACTTAAGTAGACACATTTATTTCAATGTCTAAAAAAAACTCATTTTACATACACATTACTCATGAAAGTATCACTGTGCGTAATCCCAGCAGGTGCCAACTTGTTTCTCTTAACATAGTTCTTCTACATAAAGTAAATGCATGGTGGAGCACTATGGGACCTTGCTGCTTAAATTTATTTCTAATGCATGGTACATATATCACACCTGCACTAAACAGTCCCTGTAACTGGATGTGAAATCTACAGAATTCAATAAAACTATGAACATTAACACTGTGTAGGTAAACAAAATACAAACTTGATCTGCAGAAATATGACATCAGGCCACCTAAACATCCTTCAGCACACTGTGTCATACAATATGATGCAGCACTTCGGTTTTATTTAATAAAATAATCAACACAACAAGAAATACATAAATGCAATAATGTTTTTATTTAGCCCTACTTGTCTCAGCCACTTATGGCCACCTTCATGGGGAACATTGCACATATCTAGGAATATTCTTAAGACATGATACTATTGATTAGAGCAAAGAAATATTTCAACTTACCAGAAAAGGTAATGGTGACCAACATAAAGAAAGAGTGTTAACATTTCACCAAATTTAAGTCACAGCAGAATACACTACACATACTTCGTTTTTGTAATCAGTAGTGCTGACTTCAGAACCTTCCTATAAATATACAGCATTCTTCCTGAAGATGGCCAAAGTGGTTGAAACATGCAGAGGTAATTAGAAAGAAAATCATTTTATGTATTGTTTTTGTGCACTGTGTTGGTTGTTTTATCAAATAATCTTACAGCAAGTTGCTACATACATGATGCTCTCATCAAGACAATTCATATACACAGAACAATGCTACATCTGTAACAAATCCAATTTTTCTTAACACAAAATATAACAACACCTTATGAAAGCCTAATTACATTCACATTAAGGTAGAGAACACATGGCATGAATACACATACAGTGGGATGCCATAAGAGCTATAATCAGAACACAATACAGGAACAACTGGTCTCAACTTGACTTTACACATAAATTAAAGACTTTGCCAACACTGAACTGCAACAAAAAGAACAGCTAACTGAAAATAAACTTAAAATCAGAATGTGCACTGTTAAAACAACAAAACAAACACACATGACAACAAATATTCCAGTCTTTTCAGATATCACAATGTGGCATTGGGTAAATGGTTCCTGATGTATTGAAGCAGACCCTCTATGATGAAGGCACTACATTCAGTTGAAATGTTGGGAATCACTTCACTCAACAACACAGTATCACATCCCAGAAGACCCGTCAGAACTGGTGTACATAATGACTTGGTAAGTTATACTAATTTCAGTCATGCAGTTTGGTGTGCTCTGTCACAAATTCATCACCTCCTTTTCAGAAGAAGTGCCTTATGAATCTTTAAATGGTGTTTCTTCATGTCAGTCAGCGAAGCCACAACTGCAGATTTCACATACATATGGTTTTTCGCCAGTATGTGTTCGAATGAGAACTAACAGTGTTTCTTGACGTCGGAATGCCTTGCTGCAGAAAGTACAATCACGTGGCCTAGCATCTGTATGCAAAGCAGTATGACTGATAAGACTGGTACACTGAGAAAATACATGGTTACAGATTGTGCATATAAATGGTTTCTCCCCAGTGTGTGTCCGACGATGGACATAAAGGTAATTTCTTGTTGAAAAGGCTTTATCACATATAACACACAGGAAGCACCCCTTTTCTAGTCACTGCCTACCTTCATGCACAACTTTAAGGTGAACATACAGACTGCTACTATAAGGGTATGTGTTGCCACATACATCAAAGCAAAATGGGCACTCCCCTGTGTGGGTTCTCATATGTACTGGCACTCTGTCTCATGTCGAAAATGCTTTATCACATACATCACATAGAAACTGTTCTAGAAGTCCCTTCTTTGGTTTATCATTAGATCTGAATGGGTCTGTCGGTTTTCTTGGGCCAACAGCATAGATCCCATGAACCTCCTGTCAGTGACACAGCAAATTCCTGTACCTCTTGTAAGATGAGCCACAAATCTTGCAACCATAAGGTCACACTTCTGAGTGACTCTCTGGTGGAGCTTTAGAATGTACAGAGTTTTATATCTTTTCCCACAGGTTTCACAAACAAAATTCTTCTCTCCATGTTTCAGCATATTCCTATTTAAATGTATCTGAAACTGAAATTCCTTACCACATTCTTCACAAGTGGGTTTCATGTCACTAGCTTGATTACTGTGTTCATGGTTCAGATGAACCCTTCTTTCATGACTCCTTAAGATGCTGAATATGCCAAATGTTTTATCACACATGCTACAGAGATAAGGTCCATCACTGCCTGTTTTTTGACTGTGAACAGACTTGTGAAACTGAATATCAATGATGGATTCAAATGTATCAAGACATGATATATATCTTAATTCATTAAGTTCAGTGTGATCAACTTTTAAGTGATGTCTGAATGAAAGTGTAGAGAAAAACGTTTTACCACAATGGTGACAATTGTACTGATCATGAGATGGTGCCTCCTTGTCTCTTATTTGCTGGCCATTGACAGGGTAATAATAACTTTCTGCATTAACATGGTAGCTATAAACACTGTCACAAACTGCCAAGTAACATGTCACTGTTTTGGTGGTAAAGTCAACCTGCCAGTTTATCTCCAGACTTAACTTCATCATAAGGATTGTTCTGATCCTCAACACCTTCATCCCTAACAAATAACAATGTGCTCTGCCTGTCTGGGAAGTTTTAGTGTACACTGAGTGCTTCAAAAGCAGACAGGTTGAACACTTCATATGCAGATTGACTATCACACATATTAAGGCTATCAAATTTAATTTCTGGCATTTTATAACAAACTCTTTGTCATCACTTCCACATGGTACTAATGATGAGTCTTCCCAGCTTTGACAAAGTGATTTTAATTGTTCCTCCGATGATTCTTCTCACCTGGAAACAAAGTGTGCCTAGTCATTACTACTGGCAAATCCACTCTCATGTATATAGCAGATCTGGCAAAATGCTGAAAATATGATAAAACTGTACCAAAATTGTCTGCACTGAATCAGCTGGTAAAAAGTTCAAGGTTTTCATTTGATTCTCCTATGTATTTTCCATACTGAGAGGTTCCTGTTGTTAACATTTCATTGCCAGTAGCATAAAGTGGTCAGAAAGTAGCTACATGTTTTGTAGCCTTTCGTGATTCACTGACATTTCAAGGTGAACATCACATCACTTTCCGGTTCCTTCCCCTTGGATAATGAATCACAGAATGAGGTCCTTCAACACTTTGACCACCAGTCAACATATTTTCACCGTCCTATTCCACCTAATATACAAGGTACATACAGCAGAGTCCTTCACGAGAAGCTAATAACTCCTCGGGTAGTCAAGGAATTCCCCACATTTTGTGGAAACTGAAGTTTCATTGTCAAGTTCTACTCTCATGTATATAGCAGATCTGGCAAAATGCTGAAAATATGATAAAACTGTACCAAAATTGTCTGCACTGAATTAGCTGGTAAAAAGTTCAAGGTTTTCATTTGATTCTCCTATGTATTTTCCATACTGAGAGGTTCCTGTTGTAACATTTCATTGCCAGTAGCATAAAGTGGTCAGAAAGTAACTACATGTTTTGTAGCCTTTCGTGATTCACTGACATTTCAAGGTGAACATCACATCACTTTCCGGTTCCTTCCCCTTGGATAATGAATCACAGAATGAGGTCCTTCAACACTTTGACAACCAGTCAACATATTTTCACCGTCCTATTCCACCTAATATACAAGGTACATACAGCAGAGTCCTTCACGAGAAGCTAATAACTCCTCGGGTAGTCAAGGAATTCCCCACATTTTGTGGAAACTGAAGTTTCATTGTCAAGTTCTACTCTCATGTATATAGCAGATCTGGCAAAATGCTGAAAATATGATAAAACTGTACCAAAATTGTCTGCACTGAATTAGCTGGTAAAAAGTTCAAGGTTTTCATTTGATTCTCCTATGTATTTTCCATACTGAGAGGTTCCTGTTGTAACATTTCATTGCCAGTAGCATAAAGTGGTCAGAAAGTAACTACATGTTTTGTAGCCTTTCGTGATTCACTGACATTTCAAGGTGAACATCACATCACTTTCCGGTTCCTTCCCCTTGGATAATGAATCACAGAATGAGGTCCTTCAACACTTTGACAACCAGTCAACATATTTTCACTGTCCTATTCCACCTAATATACAAGGTCCATACAGCAGGGTCCTTCACGAGAAGCTAATAACTCCTCGGGTAGTCAAGGAATTCCCCACATTTTGTGGAAACTGAAGTTTCATTGTCAAGTTCACTAGAGCCCAAAACTTGGTCCTATCTAGAGCCAAATTTATCTATTGCTTGCCCTCCCAATCTATTCATTCAAGATACATTTTAATATTATCCTATCAACAGCTATGTCTCTTTCCTAAAGACAAAAGATTCTGTACTAAATGGCAGTAAACGTTCCCTGTACTCAATCTGTTCTCAATTTCTTGATGCCGACAATTACTTGTCTTTGATATGTTAGCACAGACAATACTGATGATGGCACATGTGCCAGTCCTGAAACACATATGTTGACTACGTTTAACACATACGCATTTTGTTCCAAAGTTGTTGGAAGTGTTATTAAAATTTTATTACCAATTCATCTGGTTTAATGCTATGTTAGACATGTCACATTTTACTGCGTAGGACTGTGTCAAAAGTGTAAATTTAGTGTAAAGGGCATGAGAGGTACTCTTTTTTTCACTTGTTTTATTACAGTACAGGTAATCCTTATAATAATGCACTCATGGCTCAAACAAAAATGGTACACATACATTCAAGACAGTACCAAATGTGTTCACACTGTCAACACAAAAAGTAACATGAAATGCACTTACAATAAAAGAGTTTACTTCCATTATTTAACTCATATATAAGATTACACATGTCATTTACTACTTTCTCTATAACTCTCACAATGTTCAATAACTTCATTACTTTGTTTCCTCTGTATCATGGTTCTTTAACACATGGTTCAACAAGTAACGTTTCAACCGGAATGCCATCCCACATATGGCACATTCAAAGGGTTTGTCATCTGAATGAATGGCTCTGTGCTTCAACATATCTCTATTGGTGGTGAATCTTTTATCACAAATGTCACAGGGGTGTGGCCTCTCACCTGTATGGGATCGTAGGTGAATGGAAAGACTGGAGTGAAATCGGAATGGTTTCTGACACGTGGGACATGATGCAACATAGACTTCACTATGAAATTTCTTGTGGATGTAAACAGAAGATTTTGTTTTGAAGTCCTTCCCACAAATTTCACAACGAAACGGACGTTCACCTGTATGTACACGAACATGGTTATCCCGAGCCACTTTCTCAGAAAAGCACTTTCCACAAATATGGCAAGAAAAATCCTTCCTGCCTTCATGCAGACTGTTAACATGGCGGCGTAGAGCTCCACAAAACTTGAACTGCTTACCACAGCGTTCACAAGTGAATGGCTTTTCTTTTGTGTGTGTACGTTCATGTGATTTCAGCTCTGACGTTGTGGAAAAACATTTTTCACATTCTTTGCACTGGTGGGGCTTCTGTATTTCTTCCCCTGTATGGACCTTCATGTGTCGCACCAATGAGCCCGAATATCGAAAACATTTACCACATAAAATACATGCATGAGAAAAAGCGCTTGAATGACTTTTCTTATGTATCAGCAATGCTGTCTTGGATATACAATATTTTGGACAGAGGTCACAGGTGTAAGGACGCTCACCAGTATGAATTCTGAAGTGGTCATCACGTGATGCCTTTTCACCAAACCTCTTCCCACACACATTACATGCATAATCTCTCCTGCCTTCATGGACATTGCGAAGGTGACGACACAAGGCACCAGTCTGTCGGAACTGTAGTCCACATGTTGGGCACGTATGAGGACGCTCACCTGTATGTATCCTTTTATGCACTTCCAGAGATCTCTTTTCATAACAAATCTTTCCACATTCTTCACATTTGTACGATTTTAAAAGAGTGCCAGTATTTTGACTCTGGACTACATGAGTCCCACAATTCTCATCATATGAGACATCTGCCTTCAGTACTGGAACATTTCTTACACATGAATTCACTGATGGTGTCTGTTCAGCTATTCCAGCTCGGAGAGTATTCTCATTTTCCTGGGCAACAGTGCTTGTAACTGCTGCATCTACTGTTGTGTGAGGATGGCGATGCAATGTGTGCTTTGCAAGATCGGTCTTGCAATGGAAAGCTCTAGCACACTGAGAACAGACATACTGTCGCTCTCCTGTATGTGTCCTCATATGTTTTGTTAGAGCAGACTGAAAAGGAAACTTCTTGGGACAATGCATGCATTGGAAAAGATATGATTCATTGCTTTTGAAATGATACCTCTTGTGAATGTAAAGCAAAGCCTTTGCTCGAAATGCCTTGTCACAAAGGTCACATCTATATGGTTTTTCACCCGTATGTATCCGCTCATGCTCATCCCTTCCTACTTTTTCAGAAAACCCTTTCTTACAGAAAGAACATTTGAAATCCCTTCTTCTTTCATGCACGGACTGAAGGTGGCGAATTAATCCATACTTCTGCTGGAAATACTTTCCACAAATGTGGCAGATGGCAGCATCCCTATCACCTTCCATTTTCTTAGTAACTTTTATCAGACTGCACTTTGTATCAAACATATTGCTTCTGTCACTATTAGTTTTGCCTCCCCCCGAATCAGACATTTGTAATATGTTCAAATAATCACCACTTTTATCATCAGACATATTACTCTGTTCAGTGCAGGTAATTTTTTTTGGTGAAGTATGACCACATTCTCTGCAAGTATTACTATTCTGTGCACTAACAGACTCAAGAGCAAATGGGTTTAACACTTCATTTAATTTGCCACCATTATCACCTAACATTACTGCTGCTTCATCAGGAAATTCTTGTGGATCAGCTAAGTGTTTTTGTGCAATATTTGGGTGAGTTACCAACACGTGTTTCTGGAGTTCGACACTGTCACAAAAGTTTTGAACACAGTAAGTACACTTAAACATTTCCTTTTTATGTTTCAACATGTGTGCAGCAAGAACAGTATAAAAACTAAATTTCTTTGGGCACTCTGTGCACTGAAAACGGAATGAGTCATACAATTTTATATCCGATCTTTCGACACTGAGACTTTTATCCCTACTGACATTCTTTCTCAAATCAGTGGAATCATTTTTCATCACACTCAACTCTAGGCCTACTTCAGAATACTTGCTTCTTACTGATGTTTCAGAGGCTCCAAATCTGACAGACTGCAATTTTTTTTTCCTTAAAAATGTTGTGAGCTGATGATTATATTGTAAGTCATGCATTTTGAGATCAAATGTGCGTGAATAACCCATGCTGTGGACTGAGCAGTCATACTGCTGTAGACTCATGCATTTCTTCACATGAGAAGCAAAGAGGGAATGAAATTGGAATTTCTTCCCACAGTGATCACATTTGTAATTAAACAAGCCATCACATTTTCCATGTGTTTTCATATGCTGGTTGAAGACAGACATTGCCTGGAACACCTTATCACACTGACTACACTTCAATAGGCTGTCACCTGTATGTAATCTTTCATGTTCTTCTTTTGAAGCTTTATCCAAGAAGCTTTTCTGGCAATATGAGCACAAGAAATTCTTTTTACCATGTACTGAACTAATATGATCCAGCAATTCTGTGTTACTTTTTAGTTTTGCTCCACAAAAATCACACAACCTACTCTGAATGCCTTTTGAATGAAGGCCCGTATGTGATTCTAGGGAACTTTTTGAACCACATTTCTGATCACATAAACTGCATGTGTAATACTTCCTACCCTCCCTCAACTGCTGTAATGCACTTGTATCACCTGTTTTGTCAGCTGTTTCATTCTGTTCCATACATTCATTCAAAACCATATGTGTCACTGATTCCTCCAATGGATCAGCAAAACAAACTTTTTTAGTATCTGTCAGAAACTCAAAATTAATTGATTTGTCATCCACTTCTGCAGCAGCAGCATCAGTCTCATTGCAAAGTGATATGTTCCTTTCTGTGCTGCTTTGGTTGTGTGTTGCAACGTGAATTGCAAACTGTGTCTCTGAGTCATAAAAAAGTTTTTTGCACACCTGACAGTAAAACACATTTTTGCCATGTTGGAACAAAACATGCTCTGTTAAGTCAGCAACCACTTCAAACACTACATGACAGCTAGAGGAAGGCAGCTGATCAGGATGTGTTTGATCCCTTTCTACTTCTGGTCTGGTCTGTACTATTTGCTCTGTTTTCAGTTCAATCTGATCCTGATTTGGACAAGATAAAATTTCCTCAGAGACATCATGTGATGAAATTTTACAGTCCTCCAGTTTGACTTTACAACCTATTTCAAGCATAATATTAGCAGACTGCAAACAAGTATCAGTTTCAGAGCTTGCTAATGGCACCATACTATTCTCATTGAGTGATATTTCAAGCATATCAGGAGACTGTGAACCAATGACAATTTCAGAGCTTGCTGATGGCACCACACTATTCCAATCTGCTGATATTTCAGGCACAAAATCAGGAAACTGTAAAACGTGTGCAACAGAGCTTGCTAATGGTGCCATATTATTCCCATCTGCTGGAATTTCAGAAACCATATCAGGAGACAGTAAATCAATGTCAATATCAGAATTTGCTGATTGCAACAAACAATTTCCATGTGCTGATATTTCTGGCATAGTACTAGGAGGGTGCAAACCAATGTCAGTTTCAGAGTGTACTGACTGCACTGTATGACTTCCATTTGCAATTATTTCTGGCACAGCACCAGGAGAGTGTAAAACAATGCCAGTTTCAGAGCTTGCTGATGGCACCATATGTTTTCCATTTGCTGATATTTGATCCTCACACCTGAAAGATAAATTTTTGTACTAATTATGTGTCCTCAAGTCTGATCTTTTCTCACATATTCCTTAAGAAGTCTGAGTTGTAAGTTGTAATTATCATAATAAAGACTCTATTACATTTCTTCACAGGCTGCTGTACTTATGTTACTATGAGTAAACAGTACATTGAAGGATAAGACTTCCTTCTTACAATTTTTGTCTGCACACACAGTAAGTACTGAAAGATGTTCCTCCTTGATGCATTTTCAAAACTGGTATTTATATAAAGAGTAAGTCAAACATAACCTGCATAATTAAAATTCTCAGCTGAGGGTTTTAAATAAACAAGTTGTGTTCAACTGTTTTGTTACTGTTCATGTATAAATGGACAGCAGGATTACGGACAAACATATTGGTATTTTACTTAAAACTACCTCCCAAAGGTTACAGCCCAAACACATAAACATTACATACAAAATGTCACACACTATCTTCACATTTCAGTACGCCTCCAAACCTGAACAGTACTGCTTGTTACCCTGACTGTCTCACCTAAAACTTGGTAATTCCCAGCAGTAAAGTACATCAATCACCTCTCCCCTTCTGAGGCCCTGAATGGCCACAATCCTTACAGCCTTCGAACATCCCCTCCAAATCACTTCAGCTTCCACCTGAACCACCTCAGGTTACCCAGAAGATGGAAGCAAGATATTCCTCCAAAACAAGAGAACAAACAAATGATCCTACACATAATAGACCAGCAGCTTGTCAGTATAGCAATGAAGACCTGAAAACTTCCAACATGATTCGAGTATTTTATCAGTTAACAAACACAGATAAAAATTTGGTAACATTCAGCACCCCTGGGACCAAAGGGTTGCTAGATATCCTGATTTTCTGGATATTAGAACATTATAGCTAATGAGCACCTTAGTGTACATACCAATGTAAACACTTAATTTTGCATCAGATGCCCTGTCCTGGTCTCCCTGCTGCACTTTCTATTCCATTTTGCCACTACTTATGTATCATGGCCTATACATGATCTAAAACAACAAGACAACATTATGTGGCCAAACTCTTAGAATTGGTGCAAAGTCCTGATGGTTGATGGAAGAGTGAGCTCTAATGGACATCTTAATCAATTTCTTGCAGATCATCCAGTGCCAGATATCACAGCTTTTACTCTCTAAAGAAAAGTTTAACCATTTGTGAATAACAGATGTATTACACTGCAATAAAAAAACAATGGTCCACTATCTTAAGTGTGTGTGTGTGTGTGTGTGTTCTAAAGTCATCCCTGTGCATGCAATGAAAACATATCGGGAGTGCAGATATCGTAGCAGGCATTCTTAACTCAGCACAAGATGGAGGTGCATTCTGAACTCCATGCCCTGGTCACATTACACAGGGAAAGAGCCATGTAAACCCATAAGCCCTGGACCCAGTCTATATGTTTGGACACGAAAAATCTCTCGACCCTCCGGTGAATCGTCCATCCGCAATTCCTCAGTCTTCCAGTCAATAGGGTAGCCCCTATACCATTTAACAGTTAGGTTAACACAATAAATGTAGATAATTTTAATACACAAATATTGCTTGGAGAAGAAAAAGGAACAGGACTGAAAGTCAAAAAACTTTCAAATGTTCTACGATCAAATTTTAGTGACCTAGTTGTAAGAGTTCACAGATGCTCAATAACAGCACCATCAGTGGCGCCGCACACATCACATCTGTATTCAAGTCCAGGAAACACGTACATAAGCGCGGCACGTGTATCTGTGGCTGCAGAAACAAGTCTGGCATGGGGTTGGGTGATGGTGGTATGTAGGCAACATTCTTTATATACCCCCATAAGAAGAAATCCAACAATGTACAGTGAAGTGGCCAAGTGACATGGACGACCACCACCAGTATGTTGCTGTGGAAACTTCTGATCCATAACTTCCTTAACTGAAATGTAGTAACACAATGGCACACCCTCATCCTGCAACAGCATGTCATACTTCCAATATCGCATGAGCAATTCATCCACGTCTAGTCACACTAGACCAGTCACAACAAACACAGTAATAAAGAAAGGCCTAAACCCTTTTGTTTGGATAGAACACAATAACACTGCACTTTACTGCCCATTGTACCTTATATTACTGCAGGGAGACTGTTGCTCCCTTGGGTTCTAACGTTATGTTAATACGATGCCTGGACAGATAGAAAATGCCTTCATTATTAAATACAGACCACGTATCTTGAGGATTTTGTTATAACATGCCTCCCCCCCAACAAGCCCCTCCATGCAACTGCAAAGACTGTATATCAAATTAGTTCACTATTTGTTGTCAACCTATCATACAACACTACAGTCTGAGCTACAATGTACCATTAAATGAACCATAAATATACGAATACATTATATGCAAGGGAAACTAATATTACAATGAATATCAGTGAAACAAGGTGTGAGGATTTGCAACGGATGCATATGGATCAAGTTGCGGTCAGTGGTGGGCTCTTGCACACAGAGTGATTAATCTTGTTTCTTTAACCCTCTGCAGTCCAAATTATTTTTTATGAGTTCCAATAGTCTGGTACAAATTCATTTTCAAGAACATATAAAAAATTCAGAGTTCAAAGAGCAGCTAATACATGGCAGGAGCTTAGGGACAAGTAACATAAACAACGCACACTTCCAAATTTGCTGCGTTGTTCAGCTCAAGTTCACTGCGTTGCCTTTGTGCTGGTGGCTACCTGCTGCATGCCAACGCTGTAATCTAGATCATGGTTTTCTTCACAAGAGGAGTTTATGTGCTGATAATTTGTTCTTTACAAACAAACAGTGGCTCCAATTGAGTAGACACATTAATAAACTGAAAACCCACTCATTGGGTGACCACATCTTTAGGAGTGACCTTGGCCCCCACAATCCACAGACCCTAAATTATCTGACTTCTTTCTGTAGAGAATTCTTAAATAAAGAGGGTGTATAAATAACCCAAGCAACTGGTGGGCCATAAAGATAACAATGAAAAGGATGTTGCTGGCACTGACCAACAAACTCTCTCAAACTTTCAACAGGCTCTGAGTAAAGAGTAAATGCTTGTCTACAAGGTGAGGGGCAATTTCAACAGTAATACACACTTTTTACCACACTGTTGGTATCTTTCTAAAAGCAAAAATTACCATATTTCCCGGCCCATAAGATGCACTTGGACACTTCGGGCAGCAGATCAGAAATACCTGGAAAGTTTCAAAATGTGGTGCTGGAGAAGGATGGAGAAGATCAGTTGGACCGATCACGTGAGAAATGAAGAAGTGTTACTTAGAGTCAATGAGCATAAGAATATCCTACACGAAATAAGAAAACGGAAGGCTAACTGGATTGGACACATCTTACGTAGAAACTGCCTTCTAAAACAAGTTATTGAAGGAAATATAAAGGGGGAGTTAGAAGTGGCAAGAAGATAAGGAAGAAGATGTAAGAAGCTACTGGATGACCTTAAGGACAGGAGAGGATATTCTCATTTGAAGGAGAAATTTTAGAAAAAAATAATGATGAATGTATTTTAATTTAGTAATTTATTGGAAGAACAGGATTGTTACATACCAAAATTAGCAACCATAATATAATTTATTCATCACAGAACCCCAGAAAATTGTCGTCACTGGCATTAAAATCATCTTCATGGTTGTTTCCGCTCGATGCGTCACTTTCTTCACACAAAATGTCATCTTAACTTCCATCTACTGCACTGCTAATGTCACATTTTTTAAAGACTTTACAATAGTCTCACTTTTAACTCGCTGCCAGGAATTTTTCACCCACCCGCAATCTTTAGAAATCGAAGGCCGTTTCACTCTTCCTGCCGATGTAACGTGATGAGTTGGTGACTTAATTCACTTTGCCCATTCCTCATGCATAAATCCCTTGAACAGTTTATTAACTGAAATGTCCAGAGGCTGTAATTGACTAGTTAATCCACTTGGACCACACTTTCTCTAACCACAGCTTCATTCCTTCTCCATCCATCCATCCTTTAGAATGAACATGAACGTAAATCCCATGTGGAATTACATCTTTAGGCAGCGTTTTTCTTTTAAAGATTAATAAA
>Ga0209629_10002037_pt1 | contig 13425 bp, 15 predicted proteins | sample TergutCu122P5_FD_187286 | JGI IMG/M metagenome (GOLD analysis project Ga0209629, IMG submission 187286) | Cubitermes ugandensis P5 segment gut microbial communities from Kakamega Forest, Kenya - Cu122 P5 (SPAdes) (version 2) | ecosystem: Host-associated > Arthropoda: Insects > Digestive system... | reverse complement strand
CCCTCTGAAAATGCCTTATACCACTTGAACACTTGTGATCTCGACAAAGCATGCTCCCCATACGCTTGTTTCAGTTTACTGAAAGTTTCAATGCCGGTTTCCCCAAGTTTGACACAAAACTTGATTGCACATCGTTGCTTGAAATTGCGCTCTTCCATTTCCGTGACACACACACACACACACAATACTGCTTCACAAGAAACCGCACTAAAATTAGGGTGTTGAAGCTAGCAATTTGAAACTCATACTAGAAGTCTATGAGACTCTTATCTAACCTTCATGTAAAGGGCAAGCTCGCAGTTTTGCCAGATCGTGCGATACGCAGCAGTCTCATTACTTTATTTACAGACCTTGTACACTGGTCCAATTCACAGTGGTTACCAAGGTAGGAGCATTTGAAGTGTAGCAGATATGCACAGGTGGGGGCATAATCATGTACTTGTAATGGTGGCAGCAGTACATCAGGTAGCAAACAATGCAGTCATTTTTTCTGTGATAAGTGGGCAATGAGAAGTAACTGCAAACCTGCCGTTTTCCTATGAAGATTATGCCGAAATGCATTTTGTGTACAAGTTTTGCAACATTAACTCCACTGCTCCTGTTGAAGAATAACAGCAACAATACTGTCGCAGACAAATCCCCAACTTCCGCGCCTGCACTTATGTTCACCAATGTCTGCGAGAAACGGGCTCCTGTCAGAGTGTAAACCGCCACACTGAACATAAAGTACAGAAAAATGTGGAGGAAGATGAAAACATTACTGACATGGCAGAGGAAAGTCCAAACACTAAAACACCAAGAATTTATGTCTCAACGTTTCGTGCATCAGAGTGTGGAGAATATTACACGCATAAGGATTGCACCTGTATCTGTACCACATACATGTACAATGCATTCAGCATCTTGAACCTGTGGACATAGGTAGCCAAATGGAATTCTGCTGTTGGATTAACGCTAACCCAGTGGTGACCAGAACTGTCCACCATGATGACCAGATCTGAACCTGTTACATTACCACGTGTGGGGCTATGTGAAAGCTACAGTGTATGCATGCAAGGTGAACACCAGAGCAGTAGTCCAGCAAATTCTCGGTGCTGCAAAATGCAACAATAATGCTGCTGTGCTACATAAGCTTACTAGTTCTTTGGTCACCCAGGTCAGAAAATGTATTCAACCACATGTAAGCCACTTTGAAAAACTTGTATGAGTTGTGAACTATGCATCTGTAACTGTACATTTAATGACCAGTTTCAATAAGTGCACAATGTACTTCCTTCTTTTCTAATTTATTTAATGTACTGTAAATGTTCATAGCTCCTGTACCACTGCAAATCTGACCCATGTGCATATGATATGTCTGATTCATAATTAGCTCTGTAATTAAATCCTGCAGTACTGACAACTCCTGGGACACCCTGTATACACTTGTGATTAGCCTTCATTTATTCCCTGCTACACCTAATCGAAAAATCTCTATTCCACCCCAGAAAACACAGGGAAAAACACACTAAGCTTACTGCTACAACCAGGCAACATGGATACAATGATTACTTATGAAATGATAAAAAAAAAACTAAAAAGCCCCACTGCTTATATTAACAGCTGCTCAGTTACCTGCACTTACACTCTGAATATTTTGGGATTGATCAGATCACAACTTTCTTGTGGACCCTTTCACCATTAATCACAACAAATACTAGCAATGATTAACCTACTATCAGTGTTTTCATTACTTAAGCCCACAGAAATCGGATGTGTTTTGTTTTCTTTACATCCAAATTAGTTTACCCAGGATGGTGATGTTAATTCAAAATTATGGACATGAATGTGTTACAAGCAGAAACATAATTTTGTTACTTAGTTGATGACTCAAGATGTACTCACAAGATAGCATCAATTACTACAAAGTGGCAAAGGCTCATCTACATTGGCCCTGAAACTTACACACTGTTAGCAACCTCAACATAAATATAACACAACCAGTATATTCAGTTCCCAGTATGTGGTGTCAAATCTGTACTGAAACTTTTGTCATCAAGTATCTCCATTCAAACATGCAGTCTGTGTATAAAATTGTTTTAAAAAGTCCTTCTCTCTGAATGGTTTGCAATCTATAGTCATCATCTGCGTACTTGAGAGGGTTCTACTGTTCTTGGCCTGATTGTCCGATTGAAAAGGGCATTTGATATTGCAATAACGGGTGAGAACAACTGCAGAGGGTAGTCACTGAAATTAAAGAAGCAAATTTAATTAATAAACTTAAATACAGCCATGTGAAGAATTTCTTGATGACAGTCATTCACATTCTGACCATTGAGAAGTTTGTACAAACTGTACAAAACAATGAGTTAGGTGTAAGCTGTAAAGCACTGGTTTGCAGAATACATGAAGCATAATAAAGTGAAGAGTAAATTCATTAAAATGACTGTCCATTTCTTAATTAACCCTTAACCTGCCAACGATGACTATAGTCGCTCAGCCATTTAATGTTATTAAATGGCAACTGAAATTTAATCCGGTAGCCTAAGGGTTAAGTGAAAAGGATGCATTAAGGAAGATCCTTTTGGTGGTGGGGTATGGTGGTGGTGGTGGTGGTGGGGGACTGAAATACAACAGACGATATTTCAGGTCTTCCTCTCCACTTCTTCAGAACACTTGTGGTTCTACTTCAAGAATTACAGCCTGGTACCCTTCTCTTCCTGTCCACTTGTCCACCACGTAACACTTCTTCAAATGAGTGTACCGCCATTTCAATCTCTTGTTGTTGTTGTTTTTTTTTTTCAGAGTCAAAATCTTATGTAGTTGCATACTGTGTTACTTAAGCTGAAAATGTTCAATCCATCATGGCACCAAAAGAGATTTGAATGGGTGCCACTTTGAGTCAGAGCTTGTGAGAAAATACGATATGCAGCATCTCACACAACACTTAAGTGGGTCATTTCAGGAGTGTTATGTATGGTGGTAGCACCATGCAGTACTTCATATGACTGAATTCAAATCACATGTGCGGCACCCGTGGCAATATTGCTGCTGTCACAAAGGTGCATTGTCTTTGTGATGTTAGTTGTTGTTTAGCTACAGATTGGGGAAAATTAAAGGAAGTTTCTTGTGGGCAGAGATTATAACATTAGTAAAATTTCATGTTATGTTGGATAAAAGAGCTATACAGTGTTACAAGTCATTGAAGGAAGGTCTAGGAACACATTCTCCTTCACAAGAAACTGTATGCTGATGGGTGAATGACATTAAGACTGGCTGGGCAGAGACAGACAATGCTCCTCAGTGTGCAGCCCCAACATCAGCAATGGATGAACATCACATGGAACAAGCGAAATTTGTCCTTTAATATACATGCAATATTTCATGCACGGCAATTGCTACAGAAGTCAGAATCTCTCCAGCAAGTGTTTACTCTATCCTCACCAACATTTTGGGGAAAAAAAAGTTTATGCAAAGTGGGTTCCATACGTGCTCAACAATGACCGAAGAGCCATGCGTGTTCTTCTTGCCACCACCCATCTGCAGCATTGGAGAAATGAAAGCATTGCACTCCTCCATCATATATTAATAGTTGAAGAGTCATGGATGCATTCATTTGACCCTCAGGTGAAATGACAGAATGCCGAATGGCGTGACCAAATGTCACTGAGGAAGAAAATTGCACAGCACAGTGAGGCTGCTTTGAAAGTCATACATGTTATGTTCTTCAGCCAAAATGGACTTGTTCTTGACCATCCTGGGCCTGTTGGTATTATGGTCAATGGCCAATATTACTGCTCATGCTTGCATGCTAAGTGAGGTCCACCCTTTGCTGTAAACAACCAGAACCACTTGAGCATGGTTTCTTTTTGCTCCAGGACAATGCAACACCTCATCACAATCATGATGTGCAAAATCTGGTGCAACATTGGGGCTGGAATGTGTTGGCACATCCTTCCTACTCTCCAGATCTCACCCCATGTGATTACTGGTTGTTTGAACATGTTAAAGAACATCTTAGGGGTCAATAAATTGAATCGGAAGATGATATCAACACTGCTCTCACTGCCTCTTTACATCGTCTGAGCAAGGATGAACACAGAGCTGCAACTGATCATCTACCACACAGAAAGGAAGAGTGTGTTGGTGATTTCACTGAGTAGGGGACATACAAGTAAACATTCAGAAGCATGTGTTATTGTTGTTGTCTTGTATTGTGTTATTACGATAAAATCACATTAAAAAACTTCTGAAATGACCTGAGTAACAAGCCAATGATACCAGTGAAAGAACTACTTCATGACAAATTTGAATGCTCCGAGGTTTTGTTGATATGTTTTAACATAATTAAGGACAACGAACTGCCTAAACTTTCAGAAGAATTAACTGCAAGGGAACAAACAGTTTTATTATGAGTGAGGTGAGGTACATGTGTTTATGTGATCTGATTACAAAGTAAAAATGAAAAATTATGGTGGGTTCAAAGCCAACACAGAAGTAATACTTTTTCCTCTCTAGTATGTATGAGACTGTCTATATCCACAGGACTGTATCCTAAACTGGATTTATGGAATGCAAATAAATTACAATTACAGCCAGACAGTGGAACAGCCCAAACTAGCACAAATGGACAAGGTGTTGCATAAGTGGTTTACAGCAATGCAGTCTGAAGGAAAATCTGTGACTGGGCTTATGATAATTGAAAAGGCTAAGTTTATTACGATGAAATGAAAAGAACTGACAAGTGCACATTCCCTGAGGGCAGAACAAAAAAAAAAAAATACAGGTAAGAACTTTAGGTCAATGTAGGTACTATCTGGGCCCTAGTCCAACTGCAAAGACCAGACTAATGGCCTTTAATAGGACACAATCAGAGGTTGTTACTGGCCTCCTTACTGGACATAACACCCTGAGAAGACACCTTTACTAAATGGGGCTGATAAATAGTCCCTTATGTAGGAGATGTGTAGCACAGGAAGAAACCCCAACACATGTTTTGTGTGAGTAAGAAGCTCTGGCTTCACTCAGACATGCATTTTTGGGTTCCTTCTTCTTGGGCCCAGATGTTCAGAGTCTAATTCTGGGGGCCATCTGGAACCTTGGTAAAGGAACAGGGCTCCCTTGATTTTACATCAGATTATAGGGCACAAAGCGCCCGTCTAAAGGCCTAAGTGCATTGGGACCGAAAAGGATTGCACCCAGTCATTATCTTATCTAATCTAATCTAATCCAATAGGTACTACCTGATAATTCAGAATATTTGATAGTCCAGCAACTGTCCTGCTTTGTGTGTGCCAGGTTATGAGAATGCTACTGCATGTACTTTAAATCTCTTTTAAAATTTGCTAGAGTACAGTGACATATGTACATGGTTGGGACCGCCATTTCAATAATTTAACAATATTTGGATAATAAGTGTACTCATTATAATCAATTCTATAAATTGTTACTATACACTGGGTGCTAAGAGTACACTCTTAAAATTTCTGAAATTGCCATATGAAACAAAATTTTACACTCACTCACCATGCTCCAGTCACAGGATCAGCTTCATTCCCACTGATTATGAACAATGGAAACAGAATGGAAAACACACACCCACTGTAAAATAATGCAGAACACATTTTGGTATGACATAAACTTTCACCAGGCACAGGATCTTTTATTTACCTTATACTTAGTGACCGTTCAGAATTATGGCATTTAATAATGATTACTTAAACATGACAAACAAAATTTGTCTCTTCTATTCAGATTTATTAACTTCCCCGCTCAGACTGATGAAGGCAGTTAAGGTCATTATTCACAGCTTGCAAGTTAAGGATTTCTTGGGTCAGTGGTTTCTGGACAGTTGATTTTGCAGTCCACTGGTAGGGTTCTGGTCTCACACCTTCTGGACACCTGTATAACAGCATTTCTTCTATAACTCAATAATCAGGACATCCTATGTCTTGGTTTCCAGACTCTGTATTATCTAACGAAGTAGAATTGACAGGAAAATTGGAAGGCCTGTCTGCCTCATGTGTGTGTGTGTGTGTGTGTGTGTGTTCTTTTTTTGTGTGACAGACAGAGAGAGATTGTATGATTTCTGGATTGTATATGTTTTTCTCTATGATAACCGTATTTACCCTCTACTGCTATGACATGAAGTTTTAGCAACTTTCATTGATGAACTTCATTCCAGTTAACAAAGAAAAATTTCAAGAAAATTCAGCTGTACACAGTAGTACTACAAGGAATATGTAACATCTTCACAGACCAACTACCAATTTTTCATATTTCAAGAAAAGTACATCCTATGCCACCTTCAAAATTTTCAACAGCTTCCTGTGTAGACGCACAAGTCTCATGAATGAAAAGGCCCAATTTGACCTTTAATCGACTGGGGTGAATATTTAAATTTTAGCGCACTATGAAAAACATATTATTTAATCAAAGATAAAATTATGAAATCAACGGCATTTTGCGGAAAATAAATCAAATATTACGCAGCATGTCTTAAAAATGCAGTAAACTGTGTTGTATAAATATATAAAGTGAATTTTTAGGGGTATATTTCTATGTATATTCATGTATTCACAGATCTTTAAAAGGTTCAGTATCATTAAGAAGACACTTATATTCACACATTTCTTACACTCTGTTGACGAATTTCTAATGTTTAAAAATTACTCATACTCTTTATTACCTGCTGTATATAAAGGACTTACCACAACACTTCCAATATTTTATTAGAAATATTTATCATTTTTTTTGTACTGTACTAGTTCTGTATATTACACACATATGTGTGCATGCATGTGCATATGTATGTATGTACGTATGTATGTATGTATGATGCCAGTCCAGCAAATGTGTCACAATTCGCAGCATAGGCAGAATTTTCTCTTAGTTTAGCCTGCCACTGGTCTCAAATTACAATATGTCACAATTATCTTCCCCTTTAATGTCAACTTGCATGCTGTGATCTGTGAAGGCATGGGTAAGGTAAAGTTGTCCCTGTGCACACCAAGAAGGCTTATGTGGAATGGAAGTACAGCTTCAATTATTCTTTACCTCAGCACAGGATGGATGACCTTCAAAAGGAACTGTGCATTTCTGGTTTTCCTGGAGGTCCTCACAAACAGTTTCACATGATTTTGATTGTGCCTGTCAATCAGCAGATGGCACACAAAGTTTGTGACAATCTACAAAATGTTCAGATCTTGTAAAGGTATTGCTATCCCATTACAGGCCTGGAGAGGCCCTTAGGGCTCCAGGAGGTTGAGGCACCCAGTATTTCTATATAATCAGCAGCCCTACACATTGGCTGCCTTTACCCACCCAAGAGATATCCCTGGTACTCACTTCTGTTAGACGTTCAGATCTTCTGGTGGTAGAATAAAAATTAGATTCTGACATCATCAGCCAAGTCACAGATAGTGGCATGTCTGTTTCAATGAAAACTTTTGTTTTTGTATGTTCTGCTCACAGATGAGCATACTAAACATTCACCATCATTAACTGATGTTGCTCCACTTCCAAACTTGGAAAACCAATGTCATTGTAACGCCTTGTAGTTTCCTGCAGCAGCCTTGCAAGTGTCCAGAAATAAGGCATGCATTTTTCTTTCAAATCACCCATTTTCTGACAAAATGCAAACTGCAGAGGTTATAACACAGGTCACTTCACAAAGAGTTACAGTAACACAAAATACAATTTTGAAATGAACGGCAGATGACTGCATATTCCATGTGACCTCCCTTGCTGAATACAAGATGTCACAGTCACTCATGATATATGGATGTGTAGTTTGGACCTCTCAGAAATACATGAGAAAATCAATTTTAAATGATCCACAACTGCGCATTCAGCTGTTAGATATGGTACCTAAAACAACAAATTCACATAAGTGTATGCAAATATATGAGTGGCTGATACATGTGAGAGGTATACTGTGTTTATAATATATTTTCATACACTGGCATGCATTCGTTGGTTTTAGCTACCATATCTACATGAAAAGATATTTGACACTTAGTACAATTGGGTGCTGATAAGTCCTTAACCCGACCTACTCCCCGATGTCGCGGAACGGAATTGATAGTGTTGTTGGAAAGAGGGGTCTGTTCATGTGACGAACTGCAAGTCATTTCTTGTTACAGAGGCTGAAAGTAAGCATGTCAGGCAATGCGCACCATTTCAACAACATCGAGATGGAAGCTATCATCAAGTTTTTTTTCCTGCAAGGCAAGGCACTGAAGGAAATTCACGCCATCCTGAGAGAAACATTAGGGAACATGCACCATTGTATGCCACCGTCAAAAACTAGGTGGCCCAGTTTAACCGCGGTGATTTTTCCACCTGTGATGTGCCTCGTCCTGGACAACCCAAAACAATGACCACCCCAGAGATTATTGACCAAATTCACGAGCTAATCTTGGAAGACCGCCAGCCGGATTTCGGCTAAATCAATAGCTAAGCAACTGGGCATCTCACGTGAGCGGGTTGGGTCCATCATTCATGAAGATTTGGACATGCAGAAGCTCTCTGCAAAGTGGGTCCTGAAATGCCTGAATGTGGATGAAAAATGTCAACAGTGCCAGTCATCTGAGCAACTTCCGGAATTTTTTCAGCCAGCGCGATCCAAATGATTTCCCATCGCAATTGGTGACCATGGACAAAACCTGGTTATATCACTATGACCCAGCAACAAAACAACAATCAATGGAGTGGTGGCATAGCGGCTCACCCCACTCCAAAAAATTCTGAGTGCAAAAATCCACTGGAAAAGTTCTCGCCTCAATTTTTTGGGATCAAGACAGCATCCTCCTCATTTATTATCTTCCAAAGGGCCAAACTATCGATGTGGGGTATTCCTCATCTCTGCTGTTGCAATTGAGGGACTTTTGAAGGAAAAACGCCATAGGAAGGTCACCAAGGGGGTCTTGTTCTTGCACAACAATGCCCCAGCTCACCAGGCACTTGCAACCCAGAAGAAACTGGCCTACCTGGGCTTCCATTGTCTTGATCACCGACCCTATTCTCCGGATCTGGCCCTGTCAGACTACCATCTGTTCCCTGGACTGAAAAAACAATTGAAAGGTCGCCATTTTTCATCCGATGCGGAGGTCATTGCTGCCGCGGAGACCTGGTTGGATGGACAACCTTCTGAATTCTTTTTGAGTGGCTTGCAAAAGTTAGAGCAATGGGCTAAGAAATGTATTGAGCTTTGTGGGGAGTACGCTGAATAAATCCCGAGTTTGGTTGCTGTAGCTTGTTTCCTTCCTGGTTGGGCTAAGGACTTATCAGCACCCCCTTGTAAGAACAGATGAGATTAATGAAACCTAGAGATAGCATTTTGAACACTGGAATGCTTGCTGTACAATGTAATCATCACTGTCATATAGCAACCCATGATTCCATCCTATCTTCTCAGTCCAGTGATTGAAAATACTCCCTGCACTTCTGGAATATTAAAAGAAAAAGTTGATATTCTATGACAATGACTAACTGAAACTTTCATTAAATTCACTAGTCACCATTATCATCATCATCATCATCATCTTCACCATCTTCATCATCATCATCCATCACAGAGTGATAACTGCATTTACCTCATTCCAGTTCCAAACATAAATTTTCAAATTTTTTATTCAATCTCCAGACAAGGCTAAATTTCAAAGATCCCAAGCCAATAATTTCAGTGTTAAATCTCTTCCACTCACAGTTTCTTGCAGCCATGTGGAAATACAGTCAACCATAAGGAACATACAACAGTTCTACTTTACACAATAGGTTACCACATATATACAACAGTGTGGGTATGAGAACTTACCTACTAAAAAATGAACTGGGAATTGCTGTCAGAACAGCTAAAGGTAACCCAAAGCCAATGAAGTATGGCCAGTTACTTTCAATAAATGTCAGCCGCCTGTGCAGTTCCCATCCCATGTTGAACCATTTGTACTCAAAGGAGTACAATGAGTAGAGCATACACATATGCACAAGGCACAGCACATCTCCAAGAAATACAATAGGTAGCATACTAACAAGCGTACTCTGTAAACAAAGCATTCCATCAACATGACATATCTCTTCTATATCACAGCAAACAGTATGCAGCAGCAACTGACACACAATACACATCACATAGTACATATGCATTTTAATGTTCAAAATATGTAAACATACTGATCAGTGTACAATATGGTTGAACTGGATAATTAAGTAAATTTTAAAGGACATGAAATGAATTAAAATTAAGTTGTACTCTGCATTACTTGCTAATTTTGCATGTAGCCTACTTAACAGGTGTGATATATTTACTGTTTCACTGAAACATACCAGAAGATTTAAAACTTCCACATATTCCTGCAAGAAAAGCAGCCATTGTAAAAGATCCACGTAAATCAAACACATACAAGATAACTCTCTATGACCAACAGGGCTCAAAAAAATTCACTTCCAAAAAACTTGATTATGAAGTTCATAAAATACTTATAAATACTCCCATCCCGAGCCAAACACTACTTGTTTTTGCAAGAATTAAACACCAATGCGTCAAAGGAAGACAAGATTTTGTCACGAATATGCTAAATGTTGCCAGTTGTAAGTGCAATTCATTACCTGCACAAGGAATAATGCCTGAATCAAGACACTGAACAGTGTGTCTGCTATCAGTTTGCTGAAACCTGACAAAAGCTGTGGCCTGCCTCTGCTGTATCGATATGCTGAATCAGCAATGTCCTGAATCAAAAACATCAAACAATGTGAAGTAGAGCCCAAACACAATCTTGTGGCCTGCACAAAGAACCGACTTCGGTTTCCCTTCTTGGACTTGTCTGCCAGAGGTACCTGAGCTGTTAGGTGGTTACAAGCAGTTAAAGTGTGCAGACTATTTTGTGTTTCCTGCTATTATATGACACAAACACGGTTCTTCACAGAACACTAGTACTATACTGTGGCACTGTCCAAGTTAGGAAACCAGAGTGTTCTCCATACAAAGGGATGTGCATTTCATATGAGGCATTAAAAATGCTATGAACCCCACTCCTCTCATACACCAGGCTGTAGGGGCCTGCACACACAGGTTCCATAAGATTGTGATTTGATTTGATAAACGAATATGTTGACTCTTCAATATATGACATGAATAGGTCACTAATAACAAGCTCCAAACTAAATATTATTCACAACTAATAACTAATTTAGAAAATCCTTTTATAGCTTGGCAATCTGAAATAGTCACCACACCACATATAATTAAAATCCCTAAAATAAGATGAATGTTGCAACAAAATATAATTGTAAAAACTTAATTTTAATTGAAAATCTCTTGTTGAAAGACAATTTTATGTGAATTACTGACTTGCTGAACAGCTTTAATAATATCAACTCCCTTTCAAAACTTATATATGGTAGTGATTTATACAGGTACAGCAGTACACAATGGTAATTTAAAAAATTTTGCTGCATATGTATGACACCAAAGCATGTAAGCTAGAAGATGCACTGTTCAGTCACATGCCACTCAATGCATCCAGTGGCACGTACCAAAACATGCCAACTGCCAAAAGACTTGTATGAACAAAAGATGTAAAGGTGACAGAAATTCACCAACAAATGTACACACATCATGGTAACAGCTGCACCAAACAGCATAAAATGTACTGACAGATCCAGGAGGTTTAACGGTGTTAAACCACTGCTGTAGATGACAGGATGTCCAAGGACTTCACCTAGTGATGACATTACAAGAAACTCTGAAGTAATGTTAGACATTAGGTGTTAATGCAAATGCCTATTTAGTTTCTTTCTCTTCAGACAAACATTTCAGTGCCCACAAAGTTTCATATTCTAAAAATTCAGATCACTTAATTTTATAGTGCATATGTAAGCACACTAAAGATCTAGGGCATGTATGATATTTATTTCATATGTTCAGCATATTTTTAGAGTGTTGCACATAAATGTCTTTTGAAATGTACCAACTTATTGCTAGCACAACTATAATCTTTACTAAAAACTAAATAACTTAATTTCTTGGTGAATAAGAAGCCATGGTACTTTTCTTTAAAAAATGGCTCAAAACATTGCAATATACATCACACACCGCATTTAGAAGCACATACTTTGTATCAGCTCCTGCCTAAATAATTGTGCATCTTAAAAACTAGGAAATAAGGTAACTAAACAATCTAAAACACTCAGAACTGCCTAATTATTTGTGCCATTATTATTATTATTATTATTATTATTTTTAAAGAATTTGTGAAGTGCTACTTCAGAATTAAGTTTGTAACATATGAACACTCGCACACAACTGACAGACCTAATGCACTGGGTCATTCAAGCCGCAGAACGATGTCTTGTGTATGCTGCTGATGTATCATTCATTGCACTGCATATGTTTCAACATTGCCATGTCAATACCATATAATGAATTCTCAGCTAAGAATAGTGTGTGGAGAAATGACATTGCATATCTCTTAGTGTTGCAGTTACTTTTATTAACATGCCAAAAATCTGGTCAAGTAGACATGATCTGCTAAGCATGGAATGGAAATACAGCACATACAATTAAGTAATGCTTCATCAATTGTCCTGGAAAAATATCTGTATAAGGAAAAATAGCAAATAAAACAACAATCAGATACAAGTGACCATGTAACAGTGAGGAAATGTCGGAGAATTCTACATAAACATTACTGTTGCAGAAAGTGTAACCTTCTTCAAAAGGAATGTCTTTTTTTCAGGTGCCTTTGTAGAACAATGGCTGCTGTAAACATCCCACATAACAAACCAAATGCACTTCCAACTTTCTTCAGAATTGATTGTAAGGAAAATACTTCTGGATGATAATACAACAACCCCCTTTGACAGATCTGTGACAATATATCATAATTTGAAGCATGGTGAATACCTCCAGTCATTACATAGCTAACGAGTTATTGGAGAGGTAAGTAAAGAAAAACTATCAACATCATACCAAATGCCTCATCTTGTGAATGAAATTCTGCCTGAACAAAGATAATGTTTTATTTTATCCTATGAGACCCTACTGCCTCTAGGAAGAAAGTATATAATGCTGTCAAGATATTTCATCAGTATCTCTCTCATATCACTTGTGCAGAACACAGGCTTAACAGAGCAGCTAAGCAGATTAAGGAAAATTTTCCAGAAGCAAGCACAGAGGAGGCACTTGTAAGATGTATCCAAAGATTTTGATCTCACGACATTCCATGTGACCTGCTGGTAACAAAGTGGGGCAGTGAACCAGATTTTTCTTCAAGTACGTCGGTTGTTCCCTGTCAGTATTATTCTACCCATGCTCCATACTTGTATTTAATTCATCTCCCAGCAATGCAATATACTCTTAGCCCCTAATGGCAATGTTAAATACTGTCGTCCCCCCCCTCACTCTTGCCTTCCTCCCTCTCCTGATAGGCAACATGGATTGATACT
>Ga0209629_10002036_pt1 | contig 13426 bp, 9 predicted proteins | sample TergutCu122P5_FD_187286 | JGI IMG/M metagenome (GOLD analysis project Ga0209629, IMG submission 187286) | Cubitermes ugandensis P5 segment gut microbial communities from Kakamega Forest, Kenya - Cu122 P5 (SPAdes) (version 2) | ecosystem: Host-associated > Arthropoda: Insects > Digestive system >... | reverse complement strand
TGCACCGGCGTCGGTCATCAGTTGCACCGCTTTTTCAGGGGTCGTCCCCATCATGGTGCGATCCTTGTCTTTCCCCGAATCAAACACGAGGCTGACGGCAACCGGCAAACCGGTCGTTTTGGCCGCTCGAACCGCCTGTGCCGCTTCGGCGGGATCGCTCATCGTTTCCACGACGATCCCGTCCGCACCGGCAGCCGCCTGGGCCGTCGCCTGTTCGAGAAAGGCATCGTACAGTTCTTCCGGCTTGACGTTTCCCATCATGAGCATGACGCCGGTCGGTCCGACCGACGCAAACACTTTTGCCGGTGTTCCGGCGGTCGCACGCTTTGAAATTTCGACCCCTGCCCGGTTGACTTCGGCGACTTTGTCGTCGAAACCGTGCTTTTTAAGCGTGAAACGGGTTGCTCCGAACGTGTTCGTCAATATGATTTGACTCCCGGCGGCAATATATGCTTTCGCCACTTCTTCGACCTTGGCCGGATCGGTCAGGTTCCAAATGTCGGGATGCGCCCCGACATCCAGCCCACGCAATTGCAATTGCGTCCCCCAACCCCCGTCGAGAATCACCGGGGCGTCCATCAATACATTGGATAGATCAATCATCTTCTCATACTTTCTAATTCAATGAGCAACCTGACAAGGAACAAGAATAGCAGCCCGGAGCGTAAGCGACGGGGTATTGCTCCGGTGGATCGTCCACACCGCTTCGACCCCCGCGCTGACGCTTGGGGCTGCTATTTCTTGGCACTCGCTTACGCTTCGTGCTCTGATTTTTAAATAACTTGTTTTTGCGCGATTTCAAAAAAACTCACTCGACTTTCAAATCGCGCAAATCGTTGATGCGGGCGGCTTTTCCTTCGGAACGGGTCAATGAGCGCGGCGGGAACATTTCGACCTGGATATGGACGCCGGTCACTTGCGTGACGGCTGCACTGATTCGCTCTTTCAAAACGGTCATGTCCGACACTTTGTCGGAAAACTGTTCCGGCGCGATTTCGACCCGCACTTTGACGATGTCGAACGTTTGCGGGCGCGTCAGTTCAATCTCGTAATGCGGCGAGACCCCATCGACCTGCAACAACGCCTCCTCGATTTGCGACGGGTACACATTGACGCCGCGAATGATCAGCATGTCGTCGCTGCGCCCGATGACGCGGCTCATGCGGCGGAACGTCCTCCCGCACGGACAAGGCTCGCTGTCCAATCGGGCAATGTCCCGCGTCCGGTAACGGAGAATCGGCATCGCTTCTTTCGTCATGCCGGTGATGACCAGTTCCCCCGGTTCGCCGTCCGGCACCGGTTCGAGCGTGTCCGGGTCGAGGCATTCGACCAGAAAATGGTCTTCCTGCAAGTGCATTCCGGTGCGTGCGACACACTCGCCGCTGACGCCGGGGCCGATGATTTCGCTGAGGCCGTAATTGTTCGATGCGAAAATCTGCATCCCGTCCTCGATCGCGTTCCGCATCTGTTCCGTCCAGGCTTCGCCGCCGAAAAAGGCGTACTTGAGTGCAAGCGTCGCAGGGTCGATGTTTTCGCGTTTCATCACGTCAAAAATCGTCAACGCATAACTCGGCGTGCAGATCAGCGCGTCGGATTGGATGTCCTGCATCAGCATGATTTGCCGTTTCGTGTTCCCCGCCGCCGCCGGAATAATCGCCGCTCCAATTTTTTCGACGCCGTAATGCAGCCCGAATCCCCCGGTGAACAAGCCGTATCCGAACGCGATTTGCGCCGTGTGATGCGGCTGCAAACCGCCGGAAACCAAAAACCTGGCACACAAATCGCTCCAAAGTTCAAGGTCGTTTTTCGTGTACGCAACGATCGTCGGTTTGCCGGTCGTCCCCGACGAACCGTGAAACCGCACAATTTCCTCGCGAGGCACCGCACAAAAACCGAGCGGATAATAATCGCGCAAGTCGGCTTTGGTCGTGAGCGGCATTTTGCGAATATCTTCAAGCGATTTGATCGTGTCCGGCGAAACCCGTATTTTGGCGAATTTTTCGGCGTAAAACGGGAGACTCGCCACCCGCGACACGCAATCCTGCAACCGCTCCAATTGCAATCGCTCCAATTCGGGACGCGGCAATTTTTCAATCGGATCCCAAACGCGATTTTCATAAGGAACTTTTGGCATGGCAGCCTGTCACATCAAACATTGTAAATATGTTGCGTAAGAAACTGTTTCAAAATATCGACCGTATTTTGTGAATGGCAGCCGGGAGCGTAACGAAGTGAAGCGACCGGATCAACCCACGTTCGATCCGGTCACTGCGCTACGCTACGTTCCCGGCTGCTATTGTTATTTGTTTACGTTTCTAAATATACTGCGTCGTCAGCGGCGACCGACTTGTTGATAAATGGTTTGTAACAATTCCGTCGTGTCTTTGAACTTCTTTTTTCCTTCGAGTGCCGTGTCGATCAGGCGGCGGGCTTCCGCTTCGCTGTGTCCGAGCGAGACGAGTGCCTCGAACGTTTCCGAGACGACATCGAGTTGCGTGTCGTTGACCGGTGAAACATCCCTGGCGACCATCAGTGCGAATTTGGGCACTTTGCGACGTAATTTGGCAACGATCCGTTCTGCGGTCGCCGCCCCGACGCCGGGAAGACTCGAAAGCCATTTTTCGTCCTTTTCCTCGATGGCCGCCGCGACCTCCCGCACCGGGCGGATCATGGCACGCAACGCTTTTTTGACCCCGACACCGTCGACCGAACAAAACAGTTCGAAAAACTCCCGTTCGGCCTCGGTGAGAAAACCGACCAGACGCGGCGTCGACCGGCTTTGCATCTGATTTCCTTCAATATATTCAATCGTGTGCAGGCTGACGTTTTTCCGAACTTCCGACTGCAAATGCCGCCGTGTGAATTCCGGAATCAGCACTTCGTATTCAAACGCCCCGATTTCAAGCGTCGCACAATCGATATTGAGCGACACCAGTTTTCCTGTCATTTTTGTAATCATGAAAATTCAAACACAAATCGTTTTTCGGTCACGCCAATATGAACAGAAGTCAGTTCGATGCTTCCACAAGAAAAAGGATAACCCCATTTTAGATGCGATCATAAAATTTGAGCCGCTTCAACGGTTGCCTGCTGCGCCGACGTTATTAATACGCACAAGATAGCAGGACTTTTTGTCGTCGGCGATGCAGGCGATTCAGCGGACAAGCTCAAATTTTAGTGACAGCACAATTATACCACTATACCACGTTTCATGAGCACAGGCAAGAGAAAGAGCCGGAAGCGAAAGAGCGAAGAAGGGGGGAGGGGACAATAGAGACACAAGAAATCAGAGCCGCGACAGTTATGGAGCGGTTACCCCGGCTTGACCGCTCAGTGCCCCTCGCGGCTCTGGTTTTTTGCAGAATCACAGAACGCTTTTGAGTTTGTACTGTTTGCACTTGTTGTAAATGGTCTTTTCGCTGATGCCGAGCTGTCGGGCGGATTCGGCGCGATTGCCTCCGTTGGCGGCGAGCGTTTCGACGATCAACCGCCGCTCCACTTCGGCGATGGTCATCCCGGCAAGACCGAGATACGGTGCGTCTTCGCTGTTCAAGTGTGTTTTTTTCTCAAACGAAATGTCGTTGTTCGTGATGATCGTGTTCTTCGCGTTGGCACAGGCGTGAAAAATCACCTGCTGAAATTCGCGAAGATTACCCGGCCAGGTATAACGTTGCAGCTTGGTCAGCGCGTCGTTCGAAATCATCAACAAGTTCGAATGCGTATACCTTGCATATTGCATGAGCAGCGACCTGGCGAATACCGGAATGTCCTCGGTCAGCTCTTTCAGCGTCGGAAGAGAAATCGTCTGCACGTTGAGTTGATAATACAGTTCCTCAAGGAATGTCCCGCCCAAACAGGCAAACGAAAGGTTGATGTCGTTTCCGGCAATGATCCGCACATCAAGCGGAACAGAGTGATTCGTTCCGATTCGCGTGGATGTGTGTTCTTTCAAAAATCGGGACAGCTTGACCTGGACGGTATACGGCATGTCCGAAATCCGGTCGAAATAGACGGTCGCTTTGTCGGCAAGTTCGAGCAACCCGATTCGTTCGCCGTAAAAGTCGGGAAGGGCACCCTGCGTGTAACCGAAAAGCAAGGCATCCATGGCAACAGGCGAAAGCAAATCGCATTGCACGACGAACAGCGGCAGATGACTCCGCGAACTGTTTTGATGAATTTGCTGAGCCGTCATCAATTTGCCGGTTCCCCGTTCGCCGATGATCAACACACTCCCGGGAAGATTGGCAAATGCCGAAATCTGTTTTCTCCGCATTTCGCTCCGAAAGGAAGTGCCGAACAACTCCATGTTTTGAAGCGGCACGCCGAAAGCGTTTCGAAAACCGGTTTTTTTCCTGAGAACTTCGGCGAATTTGACGGCGATTCCAAGCATCTGCAACAATTCTGTTTTGTGGCACGGCTTGAGAACATGGGCAAATATTTGTGAATTGGCCGCTTGCCTGCATTCTTTGATTTGAAACGTTTCACCAATGGCAATCGCCGGAACATCCGGAAAATTCTGCTTCAGGAAATTGTTCAGAACTTCCGGCGGCAGATCACATGAACCCAAATCAATCAGGATGGCCGAATATCCTCCCGTTTGAGCGGGAGATGTGATATCCGACTTCGTACATTCACGGACTGTGAATTGCTCCGTTTCCAAAAACTGGCGAAGTGTTTCCCGTGACGAGCTTTCATTGCAAAAAAGAAGAACGACCTCTTTCTGCTTGTACATCATCTCGGAAAAATACGACTCACCGCCAAAAGTTCCCGCCTGTCTTTGCATATAGGGAGAAGGGAATTCGAGCAAAGACGGCTGTCCGGAAGGAAATAAATCCTGGCTTTGCTTGGCGACGGAAGAAAAATGCGGGGCATGATACGCTTTTTCCGTGCTCTCATTGAAATTCACGTCTTGACCGGAAGGAAAGTCTCCCAAAAGAAGACCACCCTCATTTTTACCATCATGGGACGTTTGCATGATACCCCTTTCAAAAATCTTTTTTCAATAATTTTTCATTATCATTTGAATAGACAACCGAGATAATTAACGAACGATCGTTAAAGTATAGCATGTTTTATGAGGTGTCAATAGACCTGATCAACAAAGTAACCATTATGAAGTCTGTTTTCCGTCAAAAGTTCGTATCCCGGCATTTCATTTCGTTGTCGGTGCGAAATGGATTGGCATTTGGTACAAACTTTTGAAAGATTTTCATGCGTGTTTTTCTCAAGCTGCATTTTCTATTATCATTTTTATATATTTACATGACATAATACAATAAAGGTTGTTACCTCCAACCGTAATAATGTGCAGTTTTTACAATCTCCATACGTGTTTATCCTTCCGATGTTCAAAGCGGATTCATCCCGATTCCATTTTTTGTAAGTGAAAGAATGTTCACTTGTTATTTTGGTGTTTCCATTTTTTTGAAAGGCAATGACACGATCACAAGAAAAAAATACCATGCCACGATACAGTAAATACGTCTGTATTGTGGCATATATTACGCACATGAAACAGAAAATTATTCTGGAGATTTTTTTGATCCATGACGATTTTCAGGAACAAAAAGGGACGGGAGTGAAGCAAAGAGTAACTTCCGAATGTTTCTGCATGTAAAAACAGCGGCATTTTTTCGTCTTGTCTCCATCGCGTGATATTCGTATACTTCCGACCACTCGTTTTCGAATCATTCCGGATCGCGTATTTCCAGGAAGGGGATTTCGTTCGTGTTTTTGATGACGTTTCAACCGCAAAGCATCTTGTTTTCCGGAATCACACTGATTTCCGGCATCCTGCTTCTGCGCACCTGGTTTTCTTTGAGACGTCAAAAAAATGATGAAAAGACGGCTTCCGCCCACCTAAGCAAATCCCGAATAAACCTCTTTCAGAAAATATCCGGTCTTGTCATTCCCCTCAATTTCACAAAAAACGCGATCTTATGTTCAAAGGAAAAACCGCCTTTGGGGGGGGCGGCGAACTCCGCTGAAAACGGCGGGACAACACCCCCCCGGAAAACGCAGGAACTTGACAAAATCATTCACCGGCGCACAAACACCGGCATGGACATGACATTGGAACGACAACGACTGTCGGAACAATGGGACGTCGAAATGCTGACCCTTGCCCGGGAGGTCAAAGCCGAAATTGATACGAAGATCGTCGCGCTGCAATGGATGATTGCCGACGCCAATCAGGTCATGGCGGAAATGGAGCGGAAAATTCGGTCGGCTGCGCCGAATGAGACTGTGAATCGGTTGTCGTCCCATATTCATGCCGATTCGGTGGCGGTGAACGCTGCGACGGATTTCCACGCTCCAAATCGTGCAATATTGACTTCGGACACGGCAAGTGACATTGAAAATATTCAAAACATGACTGTTCCCGATCCGTTTGCCGATGTGGATTTCGGGCTGACAAAAGCGATTCAGGAACTTGACCGGATTTCGACAAAAATTCCACCGTTCGAGCAGATGGAGACATTGGGACAACATGAAAACCGGCAGGTCTGCCCTGTTTCTGAACAAACATTCCATTCGCGGGAAGAGCCGCTTGAATTACCCCCGATGATACCGCCCCCCATGGTGCGATCATCGCCGGTTCCGGTTTCCCGGACGGTTGCACCTCCGTTGAATACACCGGTATCGCAATACGAAGCGATTTCTGCCGTTGACAGAGATTCGGACAGAACCCCGAACAGAGCGGATGGTTACGCGGGCGGTGACGTGGATGGCGGTTATGCGACCACCATCCGCTTTCCGGGAAGCGGGTTTCCAGACAATGCCGGAGTTGCCGACAGAACCGCTGCCGCCGGGGCTGTTGCGGACTTGTCGCCATGGAACACGGACATTTCTCAAGAAGATATCTCGACTCAAAACGGTGAGAAATTCCTGAAGATTGATACGGAAGCCCTGCAACGCAGGGCGGTTGCGCAAGACCGAAGGCTGTCGTCCATACCGACTGCGGTATCTCAGGGACAATGGAACCATTCCCAAAAACAACTTTCGGACCGTACTCCGACGGATCAGGCTTATGACGGCAAGGAGATGATCATCCGGGGGCTGTTTCCGGAGCGGCGGACGATCAATATTTCGCATGTCGGCGGACCAAAATTGTCGCCGTCAAGCAAAATACTGGCACAACCCGCGCCAAAATTCGAGTCACTCACCGTTGCGGACAAGGAAAACGTCAAACGGATGGGGAGTATTCCGCACCACTCCTCGCAAGATGAAAAATCCGACAAAAACAATGATGTCAACAACGGCGTCAATATGACGGCTGCCATTCCGCAAAACAGGAAACCGAATGCGAAATCATTTTTGGTGGAATCGGAACCATATCTCCGGCGCGAAGTCCCGGAACTTGGCGTTCGGACGGCCAAACGGCATCAGGTGTTGCATTTGTCGGAACAAGGAATCAGTTCGCGGGAGATTGCCGCCCGAATCGAAATGCCGGTCGGGGAAGTCGAATTGATTTTGAGCTTGCACAAACGGATGCACGACGATCGGATGCACAACGACCGGCAAAAAAAACAACAGTTTCCCGGTCGTAAAAACAACAGGACAAACGAACCTCTGAAATTGACGGGACGAATCATCGGCGGTCGGAAGACGGAATATTCTGAGAAGCGTCCCGAAAACAACGCCAGCCACGAAAACAGCCGGGAAAAGAGGCCGCAATGAACGAATTTCGGATCGACTTGGCAATGTTTCGCGGTCCGCTCGACCTTTTATTATATCTTGTACGCAAACACGAGGTTGACATTCTCAATATTCCGGTCGCACTGATCACCGACCAATTTCTTGAATATATCGACGTTTTGAAGGAAATCGACATTAATGCGGTCGGCGATTTTCTGGCAATGGCAAGCACTTTGGTCGAAATCAAGTCATACCAAGTGCTTCCGAATGGTGAAGAAACGGAGGAGGAACTCGAAGACCCACGACAGGACCTCGTCAAACAACTGCTGACGTATAAAACATACAGTGACCATGCGGCCAAGCTCGAAGCCCGTGGGCGAAAATGGCAACAGCATTACCCGCGGGTGGCGAACGATCTGCCGACGCGTCAAAAAAATCCCGCCGACGAGCCGATTCGGGAAGTCGAACTTTGGGATCTGGTCAGTGCGTTTGGCCGGATCATGCGTGACAGTGTTCCGCAAATCAAACACGACATTGTGTACGACGACACGCCGATTTCGACGCACATGAAACGCATTTATTACCGTCTCAAACATGAGAAATGCGTGCCGTTTCGAAGTTTTTTCAGTGCCGGACAACACAAATCGACGCTGATCGGCGTCTTTCTCGCCGTGCTGGAGCTTGTGCGCCACGAATACGCTTACGTGTCTCAGGAAAAACTGTTCGGCGAAATCGAATTGACTTACCGTCATGGAAGCAAGCCGCTCGACTTCGCCGACATCGACTTCGGCAACGCGGAACCGGAAGCAACGGTCGGCGCAACCGCGTAATGCAGTCACCACGAAGAATCTCGATTTTTTTCACCACAAGAAGCGACGGAGACAAATCGTATTTCTCACACGGAGGAGGCAAACCTCTCTGAAATCTCTCCGTGCCTCTGGGTGAAATCACAATTTTAACTCTGGTCGGGTACTACGATGACTTTGCATCTTTGGGAGCGACGGTGCAACGGATGGCAAGATCGTCGAGCTGTTTTTTGGCGACGATATCGGGAGCACCGGTCATCAGGCAGGCCGCTTTCGCCGTTTTCGGGAACGCAATGCAATCGCGAATATTGTCGAGACCGGCGAAGAGCATCACCACGCGGTCGAGTCCGAGTGCGATTCCCCCGTGCGGCGGAGCACCGAGTTTCAAAGCGTCGAGCAGGAACCCGAACTGAGTACGGGCCGTTTCCAGCGAAAGTCCGATCAGCGTAAACACGTCACTTTGCAGATGGGTGTCGTGAATCCGGATCGTTCCTCCGCCGGCTTCGAAACCGTTAATCACGAGGTCATACGCTTGGGCTCGCACTTTTTCGGGATTGGTTTTCAGGAGCGGCAAATCTTCGACCAGCGGTGCGGTGAACGGATGATGCATCGCCGTCCAACCGCCGGTTTCGTCGTCCCGGGCAAACATCGGGAATTTGGTCACCCATGAAATGTTGAGTTTGGCCGGATCGTACAATTTCAGTTCGGCGGCAAACCGGCGACGCAACACGTTCAAAACACGACAGGTGATTTCAAATGAATCGCAACAGAAAAACAGAATGTCGTTTGGTTCCGCCTGTAATTTCGCCCCGATTTTTTGCAAGAGTGCGTCATTGAAGTTTTTCGCCATCGGACTCGACAATTTCCCGTCGGCATCGACCTTGAACCAAACCAGCCCTTTGGCACCGAACTCTTTGGCAAATTCTGTCAGTTCGTCAATGTCTTTTCGCGAGTAACGCTCGGCCTCCCCTTTGACGTTGATGCCGCGAACACGTCCGCCGCCGATGGCCGGTTCACGAAACACGCGATACTCGCACTCCTTCGCCAATTCGGTCACGTCCATCAGTTCCATACCGAAGCGAAGGTCCGGCGCATCATGTCCAAACCGTTCCATGGCCTCATGATATGTCATTCTCGGAAGCGGCAGTTTTAATTCTTCGCCGCGGATGTCCTTGCAAAGCCGCGCAATCAGACCATCAATCATTCCCATGATGTCATCCATATTAACGAACGACATTTCAACGTCAAGTTGGGTAAATTCCGGCTGACGATCCGCACGCAAGTCCTCGTCGCGAAAGCATCTTGCGATTTGGACATAACGGTCCATGCCGGAAATCATCAAAATTTGCTTGTAAAGCTGGGGAGACTGCGGAAGCGCATAAAAACTTCCTTGCGACACCCGGCTCGGCACGAGGTAGTCGCGCGCCCCTTCCGGCGTGCTTTTTCCGAGCATCGGCGTTTCAATTTCGGCGAAATTATTTTCATCGAAGTAATCGCGCATCACTTTGGTGATTTTGTGCCTCAGCATCAGCGTCCGCTGCATTTCCGGACGACGGAGATCAAGATAACGATATTTGAGACGCATTTCTTCCGCCGGAATATCAAACCCGGTCGGCAAAAACGGAAGGACATCCGACTTGTTCAGCAACACAACTTGGGTGGCGCGAAGTTCGATCTCGCCAGTTCCGATTTTCGGGTTGTTTGTCCCTTCCGGTCGCAAATTGACGACGCCGGTGACCTGAATTACATCTTCCATGCGGAACGATTTTGCAAGTTCAAACTCTTTTTCTCCCATTTTCGACGAAAACACGACCTGTGTTTTGCCATAACGGTCGCGCAAGTCGACGAACAACACGCCGCTGTGGTCGCGATACGAGTCGACCCAACCGCTGAGCGTCACTTCTTTTCCCTGATCCGTTGCTCGCAACTCACCACATGTTTTTGTACGAAACATGAACCCGCCTCCCCACGATGTATTGAATATTTGTTTGATGAATCAAAAAAGACCCTTGTTTTTCAAGTAGCCAAACTCCATTATTGTAAATCCTGTTCCGTTCGTGCAAAGGACTGGTGACACCCCACTCGGGCAAGTTGGACAATGTTTTTACAAAAAACGGGAAAGGCTCATATCTATTTTTTGCCACGGAAAGCACGGAATTTCACGGAAATGTCTGTAATCCCTTCAATTCCTTCCGTGCTTTTCCGTGTCTTCCGTGGCAAAATTGAACAAGCCGAAGGCACGCGAACGTTCCTTCGGCTGTGGAATGATTTTCCCGTTTGTTGCGTGGGCGATTACTTCACCGCACCGTGGACGCCTTCCTTGTTGTCTTTTTTCAGGTCGGTGACAAGCGTTTCGGTGGTGAGCATCAGACCGGCGATACTGGCCGCGTTGGTCAGGGCGGAACGAACGACTTTCAGCGGGTCGATGATTCCGGCCTTGAACATATCGACGTATTTGCCGGCGTTGGCGTCGTAACCGGTGTTAGTCGGTTTCTGTGACACTTCGTCGGCGATCACGCTGCCGTCGAGTCCGCAGTTTTTCGCGATCTGTTCAAGCGGTTCCGACAAGACGCGATTGATGATGTTGACACCGACCTTTTCGTCGCCGCGGGCGTTCGATTTCGCCTTTTCCACTGCGTCACGGCATCGCAAAAGGGCGACGCCGCCCCCCGGCAGAACCCCTTCCTGCGCCGCGGCACGGGTTGCGTGCAGCGCGTCTTCGATCCGGGCTTTTTTCTGCTTCATTTCCGCTTCGGTGTTCGCGCCGACCTGCACGACGGCAACGCCGCCCGACAATTTCGCAAGCCGCTCCTGGTATTTTTCGCGGTCGTAATCGCTGTCGGTGTTTTCGATCATCTGGCGCAACTGGTCGATCCTGGCTCTGATGTCCGCTTTCTTGCCGGCACCCTCGACGATGATTGTCTTGTCCTTGTCGACGGTGATCTGCTTGGCGCGACCGAGTTGTTCGAGCGTCACATTTTCAAGTTTGATCCCCAGGTCTTCACTGATGACGGTTCCGCCGGTGAGGATCGCGATGTCCTGCAACATCGCCTTGCGACGGTCCCCGAAGCCGGGTGCCTTGACGGCGGCGACGTTGAGCAGGCCGCGCAGCCGGTTGACGACCAGCAGCGTCAACGGTTCGCTGTCGACGTCTTCGCAAACCATGAGGAGCGGAGAACCTTTTTGCGCCACTTTTTCGAGCAGCGGGATCAGTTCGCGGAGGTTGCTGATTTTTTTCTCGTGCAGCAGGATGTAAGCGTTTTCAAGCAGGCAATCCATCGTTGCCGCACGGTTGATGAAGTACGGCGAAAGATAACCTTTGTCGAACTGCATCCCTTCGACGACCTCGTAAGTCGTTTCGGCGGTTTTGCCTTCCTCGACGGTGATGACGCCGTCGTTTCCGACCGCTTCCATCGCTTCGGCGAGCAGGTTGCCGATTTCCTGGTCGTTGTTCGCACTGATCGCACCGACATTCGCGATTTCCTGCTTGGTCGTAACCGCTTTGGCCATCAATTCGAGTTGCGCGACCACGGCGGCGACGGCACGGTCGATTCCGCGCCGGATTGCCGTCGGATTGGCACCGGCGGCGATGTTTTTGATCCCTTCCTTGAAGATGGCGCGGGCAAGCACGGTTGCGGTCGTCGTTCCGTCCCCGGCAACGTCCGACGTTTTCGACGCCACTTCATTGACGAGCTTGGCCCCCATGTTTTCAAACGGGTCGGCAAGTTCGACCTCCTTGCTGACCGTCACGCCGTCTTTCGTCACGGTCGGACCGCCATACGATTTGTTGAGAATGACGTTTTTCCCGGTCGGCCCCATCGTCACGGCGACGACGTCGGCCAGCTTGTTGACCCCCTGCAAAATCTTCTTGCGGGCTTCGTCATCAAAGAGTAATTGTTTTGCCACTTTGCGTTTCCTTTATAGAGAAATATTGTTGTTTGGTTCAAGCGCAGAGCGCAGAGATCAGAGCGCAGAGTACAGAGGATGACGATCAATCACTCTGCGCTCTGCGCTCTGCGTTCTGCGCTTATTTGACCACTTTCGCGAGCACGTCGCTTTCGCGGAGGATTTTGACTTCGCGGCCGTCGACTTCGATGTCGCTGCCGGAGTATTTGCCGTAAATCACTTCGTCACCGACGGCGATGCTCATTTCGGCCCGCTTGCCGCTATCGAGCAGTTTGCCGCACCCGACGGCAATGACGATGCCACGCTGCGGCTTTTCCTGCGCCGAATCCGGCAACACGATCCCGCCTGCGGTCATCTGTTCGGCCTCAACCGGTTCCACCACAACGCGGTCGTCCAACGGTCGGAGATTGATACTGTTATCTTTTTTTGCCATGATAGGGTTCCTTTTTATTAAAAATTATTTTGAGAATTATTATGTTCCACAAATTACGAATCTTGATTGCTCAATGATGCACGAAATTGCTCAAAATCAAACGATCTTTCTTGCATCAATTTGAGTCCTTGTGGGAGGTATTCTGGATGTACTGATGATTTTGATACAATTTGTCCAATTCCTCCTGCTTTATTATTTTCTCTTCTCCATTCACGAAACTGTGATTCGAAATCTTGAGGTAAGACAGAACTAGGACGACCAACATACATCAACGTTAAAAGCATACAGACTTCATCTGTAGAAAGAGATTCAAGGAAATCATATAATTCCCTTTTGTATTTCACCTCTTGCTGTCCATGTTCGTTGTACAAGTTAATTATATGGTTGACTGTATCTATGAATGTCATCTGCATCACCGTATTTTCCTTTCTTCTGTTCCACTCGTCACAGCTTCTTCCGATTTTGCTGCATTCCTGTTACAAAAATCCGTGATTATAGTAGGAACGTCCGCAGTTTTGTTTCGGTTCTCCGAACTTATTGTGCGAATGCTAGCGGTTTTAGTTTCATTGTCCGCGCGTTGAGTGCGAATGTCCGCACTTTTATTTCGGATTTCCGCGCTTTTGGTGCGAACGTTCGCAGTTTT
>Ga0209629_10002035_pt1 | contig 13426 bp, 10 predicted proteins | sample TergutCu122P5_FD_187286 | JGI IMG/M metagenome (GOLD analysis project Ga0209629, IMG submission 187286) | Cubitermes ugandensis P5 segment gut microbial communities from Kakamega Forest, Kenya - Cu122 P5 (SPAdes) (version 2) | ecosystem: Host-associated > Arthropoda: Insects > Digestive system... | reverse complement strand
CCTTTCTGAGCCATTTCTGTACTGCTATTGTGTGTTCGTCCACATTTTGAAATTCTTTAAACTACAATAGATAACTGAGATGTTAAGTGTGTGAAACCTGAAGAGTATGAAGGGTATGATAATTCAGTCAGCTGTTTGGTCTTCTCTAGTTCCAACTTTCCGTAACCTATCTTTCATACTTTCTGAACTCTGCCGCCACTGTTATTTGTGTTATTCAAAATGATCCTTGGCCCTCCTCCCAGGAGGATGCCGCCTTATTGTAGGCATCTTCAGTGCCAGGCAGGGAGATTTGTGAGTTCCAATGAAGTTGAGAGCTAGTGTCACCCAATTTAGACAGTTCCCATCTGTGGAGCCAGACCATGTGTCCCACAATAGGTCGGGGGGGGGGGCTCTTTAGATGAGCTACACCAACCCTGCTAGGGCTGGGGCTAATCACCCACATACCTGAAAATATAATTCATTCAGAAACCAAAGATCCATAGCCCTGCATGATCTCTTGTGTTGGCTTTAGAAGGAGGTAACAACAGTCAAAGATAACAGTTCAAGATCTGATAACTGCATGTTGTTATTTTAAGATACATTCTTCAAGAGGTGGCACCATGTAGCTGTTAACATAACTTAGCACTGGAGACTGCTACTGTATATTAACATTTAAATGATCAATGTCATTTAAGCCACAGGAGTGGTATCCATAACTGGCCTGCTGTGGACTAAAAGACACTAACTCCATGGAGCCAAGTCCTTCTTGAGAAGCTAACAGGTCTTCAGCTAGTTGAGAAATTCCCTGCATCTTATGGAACCCAAAGGTTCATTGCACTATTGACAAGAGCCTGTCACTTGTCTCTATCCTGAGTCAGATCAATTCAGTCCATGCCCTCCTATACAACTTCTTGAAGATCAATTTTAATATTATCCTCCCATCTATGCCTTTGTCTTTCAAGTGGTCTCCTTCCCTCAGGTTTTCCAACAAACATCCTGTATGCCCTCCCCATCTAATTTTTCTTGATTTGATTGCCCGAACAGTATCTGGTGAGAAGTACAGATCATAAAACTCATCTTGGATTATTCTCCACTTCCGCATTTACTTGCCCCAACTAGAAGGCACTGTAGCAAAATGTTGGCATTTAAATTGGGCCAGCAGGGGATACAGGTCCCCAAATGCCTGGAGTGGTACTTTAAAGGTACATGCTGTGTTGATATCTGTCACAGTATTTACGCAGTTTGTTTTCATCCTAACAAAGGGTAGAAATGTCATCATTTGTCATCTGTTTGCATAATTTGTTGATTGTGCAGATGACTGTTACCACCAGATTTATATTTTACAGCTGACATACCCTCATGTTACAGGGAAATACTGTTCTGTGGTGGGATCCTTAATCAGAGAATCTGGAATGCCTGAAGTTGCTGCAATAAAGCTAACAGATTTAAGTAAAAATCCTGTTTTAGCATCAATGTGGTCTTATGAAGTAGAAGAACTTACAAAGCTACATACAGAACAAGCAATTCCTAAATTGCCTGGTTCATAAAGCAGTTTAACAGGTAAAGTGGGTGTTGTATGTCTTCTCTCCAGTCAAAACATATATATTTGTAAAAATAACTTTATTGTTATTTAAATAAAAATATATCTCTAACAATATTTTTCATGTTCACTGTAAACATTAGAAGTGAGCATGCCTCTGGCATATTTTTAACACTTTTGTTGACAACTGTATCAGAGAGACTTGCAATACATCTTGAAATTTTACACTTCATGTGAAGACTGGCTACATCAAGACTTTAGTAAACATTCATATTCAACAATGTAGATAATTTAATGTTATGAGTGATGAGCTATGTACAGCTAATGTACCATTCCTTTTTACAGTACAATGTAATGTCTTGCAGTCCTCTAATTTAAATAACAAAACATGGGATCCCTTCTTATGGGATGTGACACTGCATCATTGGGTGATAGTTACAAACATTTTGAAGGTATGCAACACCTTAATCTTCAAGAATCTTGGACTTTGTAGACACTTGAAAATGTATGCACCATGTTTCTTCAAAATGCTGTCAAAATGCTGGGAACCAGTTTACTTAGTGACACATCATCATATCCCAGGAGAATGGAATCCTCAACTACACTGCTGTGAAAACCTCAAAACTTGCAGCAACAAAACAAGAACATGAGTCCAGTATACAGGGTCATTCATGACTTATGGACATTGCTGCAGGAGATTATTTCCTAGGTCTCTGACCAAAAAAGTTCATATAAACATGTGTCCAATTTCAGATGGGTATGGAGTTATGGCCACTTGAAGATTAGAATAGAGAGTAAGGATTACTGAAAACAAATGGAACAAAATAATAAACAAGCATAATATCTGATAAATTTAAAGTCTAAATTGAATGAAATTGCCTTCAGTTGACACTGGCCTATGCTTTAAGCAGGTTTTTGAAAATATCTCTGCCAGCAGAAACACGTGCAGCTGCTCAACTGAGAACAGCACGAGTTACAAGTTGCGAGACGCATCTTTGCCTGACTGTTCCTGTTCCAGCTGGTTCAATGTTGCATAGTGTGACTCTCAATGCATGGTTCATAGGAGGGTGTTTGCAAAAATTGGAAAACACCCATAACTTTGTAACCAATGAAAAAAGGACCCATATTGGTACTAAATTTTTTATCATAAAGACCTATGAAATCATCTCCTGCAGTAATGTCTGCAAGTAGTGAATCACCCTGCATTTTCAGCATTTTCTCTTTATGCTGTGAAAAATAAACACACAGCAGTCCTGTATGTACCTGATTACCGAATCTTTCAGTAACACCCATAATGAATGAAGCTGCTCAATGAACACATTCTTGTAACAAAGTAGTATATAATTCACCCATGCAGTACTATCTTTAACATCATTACATCTTCTAAACAAATAACTCCTTAAGTAAGCAAATAGCCCATGTTATCACTCATCATTCAGTACCATTCATTCACACACACATTTGCTCTGTCTCTGTCTCTTCCATTCATACAGACCCTGATCTAGATTTAAAATACTCTGTGGTGTGCAACTTCTTTTTAATAAAAATAACCTGTCAAAATTATTCACATATTAATAAATAATGTTAAAAGACAGAAGTAAAATCCATCAAAATATGCTATGCTGTAAAACAAATCTCATTTTCATGGAGAACAAAAAGAGATATGCTTCAACAGCGTATATAAAATCATGAAGTATAGGTAAAATACCATCAAACAGTTGACTGTATTTTACCTATATTTTGTGATCCTATACGACACAACGGGGATGTCTCACCTGCAAGCGTATATAAAAGTTGGGCATTGGCAAGTACAGGAAGAATCTAAAATGTCATTTATGATTTTAAAAAAAATTGGGTATTTTCTCACTGCCTTACCAACAACACATCACACTGATAAGCTGCCCTTTACAATGTTACTGTATTTTGCACAACATTTCCATAGGATTAGGCCCTGCTCTCAAATGGATACAGCAGAAAGAATGTGAGACTGAGATTTCTATCTAGGGGTAAGGGATGAGATAGTGTGGAGCTTTATGTCCACAGCACTTACATGCCATAATTATGTTGCTTAAGGCACTGGGGTAACTGCAAATTGATCTAGGTGACTGTATAATTATACTGGATCTAAAATTGGAAACAAATAGTTCCAGTGGAATTTTAGGTTTTCACTGTGCTGAATATTACTGTCCTCTGGGATATGAAACTGTATAGTTTGGTAGATAGTGTGAATGTTCTGCAGAAACCTGCTGCCTCCATATTTACAGTAGAAAAGTAAATGGCATGGACTACTAATTAATAGAGAGGTACAATGTAGTCTAACACAACTTTATTACATTAACATTTAAGAGAACTTAGCTACATGTTGTGGCTTCCAGAAGCCATCTTCAGGCTTTCATTTAAAAGATTGAATAAGTTTATATAATTTACAATGCCTTAAAATGATGAGATCTCATTTATATTAAATGTTAATAAAATACACTTAACTAAGACTTTTATAAGCAAGTAAAAACATAACTGGAAATCATAGTTGAAGTTGCAGGTTTTGTGTAGTTTGGGTGACTTATGGATATGTGAATGTATCTTGCTGATGATTCAAGCAATCTGTAATATATAGTTCTATAGGAGTATGTGCAGTATATTGTATTCTTATATGGTGGTATGTATATTACTATGGTACTTATGTTTTTCTAATTAAATTTTGTGTTCACTGATGTTTTTCTAATTAAATCTTGTGTTCACTGTTATGTTAAGACGTACTCATGTTTTTGATGTGTTTTTCTCATTGTATGTAGTTGTGGAATGCTTTAGTTCATTGTATACTTACATTATTCATATTGTATATGAAAGTACATGATTCATAATGTATGGTTTGTGTGGAAATATTAATTAAACACTGATCATTGCTCTTCTCTGTTATTTTACGTGGATGCCGGAAGACTACAGAATTGAAAAGGAGGTATGGTAGGTAGGTGAAGGTAGGGTGGGTAGGGGTGGTGAGTTTGGGGTGGGGGGTACATAAGTTATGTACTGATTTTTAACATGGTATCAAAGATTATACTGGGGGAAAGCCTTTTTCCTTATGTTGGTTGTCAAGTGAGGCTACTTGGTTGATGTAAAATCACTCTGTTATTGAGGTGTGAACATTTTTTCTGGTAGTTTAAAATTTGAATAGTGTCTTTTATGGGTCCATATATTTGCAAGTGATCACTGAAGTGCTGGGAAAATTTTGAAGAGCTACTATTATTTCTGAAAATGCGTAAATGCTCTGTGTATCTCTTGGAAAAGTTTTATCTGATTGGCATATGGATGCCTTCCCCACAATCTGGACATGTTTATATACTCCTAGCAGAAAATTTTTCAGAAATATGAAGTTTGGGAATTAGGTGCTCTTGAATAGAGTTATTTGTGCGGTAAGCTATCTTTAAGTTGGTGCATTTTAATATTTTAGTAATGTAAGCAGTTCCCTTGCCTTTATAGGTAAGTGTGGCCCATTTATATTTAGGTATTTCTGAGTGTATTGCTTGTTTATGTTTGATTTTTGGAAGTCTCAGTGGTTGGATTGGAAAGGAAGTATTATAGACGATATTATGGGTGAAGTTTATTTCACGATTATATTCTTCATTATGTAATTAGTATGTGTGTAGTATATTATGGAGGTATCTAATGGCAGCATATTTATGTTGAAAGTGATGGTTTGATGTGTAAGGGATAATGGTATCTGTAAAGACGAGTGTTTAGTAGACAACTGCTTGTATATCGTGTTCAGTTTCCGTGGTAAAGTGTAAGTTACGGTGTATGGGGTTAAAATCTGTAAGAATGAATTGTACGTTTGTGTGGGAAAAGTCAAAGATAAGAAGAATGTCATCGACTTTAACAGAAGCAGTTGATGATCATGTGTTTTTTAGTGAGGTGTGCAATGTGTGAGGTTTCTATGCATTGTAAGAAAATTTTGGAGAATATGCTGGAAGATAGGGCACCCACTGCTAGTCCATCTTATTGGATAATTGGCAGATAATGATAATTACCTTTATTGGTAATATAATTTTGTTTTGTGATTGTGTCATACCAGGTTAATAGCTCTTGTCTTGTAGGAGAGTCTAGTAGATTGAAGTTCCAGTTTCCATAATGGGGATATTCGAGTACATATTGGCAATATCTAGGGAGGCGAATTTATAGTTGGGTAATAGTAGAGTGTCTTTGAAAGCTTGTATTAGTTGTGTGGTATTCTTGAAATTGAATCTGTATGGTAGGGGTGTTAGTTGATTGATTTTGTGTGTAGATAATTTTGATAATTTATACGCAGGGGCATTTCACCAGTTTACAGTAGGGCAGACAAGTTGGTTTGGTTTTTAGATTTTTATAAGGCCTTTTATTGTGGGGGGTAGAGGGATTTAGGTTAGGTATTTCTATTTGAAATCTTGTGGGATAAGTGTTTTACTATGGTTTATTGTCTACCTGATTTTATTTTGAAAAGTTTTAGTTGGGTCTACATTGACAGTTTGGAAGTGGTTATCAGTTATGAAATTGTGTATTTTCATGTCGTAATGCTGAATAGGAAGAATGACTATAGAGTTTCCTTTGTTGGATTTTGCAATCATAGCTTCATTGTTCTTGAGTACTGTTTTTATCGATTTTAGTGTTTGCGTTTCTGAGTGTGTGTTGAAATTGGAATGGGGTTTGTCTCGTGAGTGTAATGTATCTATATTTTCCGCTACTTGTTTTCTGTAATATTCGTGGTCAAGGACAAGTAGGCATGTTATAGCTGTTTCAGCCTCAAGTGCAAGGTTAACTATCCAGTTTTTTTTTGGTGTAGGTTATATTTGTGTCCTTTTTCTAATAAGGAAGTTTCTTTATTAGATAAAGTTATATCACTATTATTTATAACTCTAACTCTACCTGTCCTTGACTGTGAATACTACAGAAAACAAGCAGCAGAACATATAGAAACATTACACTCACGAGATAAACTCCACTCCATTTACAACACACACTCAGAAATGCAAACTCTAAAATTTATAAAAACAAAATTCAAGAACAATGAAGCTATGATTGCAAATGCTGAGAAAGGAAACTCTATAGTCATTCTTCCTATACAGCATTACAACATGAAAATACACAATTGAATAACTGATAACCACTTCCAAACAGTCAATATAGACCCAACTAACACTTTTCAAAATCAAATTTGGAAGACACTCAACCACAGTAAAACACTTATCCCACAAAATTTCAAATGGAAATGCCTAAACCTAAATCCCTCCGCCCCCACAATTAAAGGCCTTAGAAAAATCCATAAATCAAACCAACCTATTAGCCCTATTGTAAACTGGCAAAATGCCCCTGCCTATAAATTATCAAAATTATTTACACATAAAATCAATCAACTAACACCCCTACCATACATATTCAATTTCAAGAATACCACACAACTAATACAGGCTTTCAAAGACACTCCACTACCCCCAGGTATAAATTCAGCTTCCTAGATATTGTCAATATGTGCTCTAATATCCCCATTACAGAAACTAGGAACATTTTTAATAACTCTAACACAAGACAAGAGCTATTAACCTGGTATGAAACAATTACAAAACAAAATTATTTTACCAGTAAAGATAATAGAATTATCCAAAAAGATGTAGTAGGGAGGGGTGTCCCATCTACAGGCATTTTATCTGAAGTTTTCATGCAGTACACAGAAACTTCTCACATTGCACACCTAACTAAAAAACACATGATTATAAACTACTTCTGTTATGTCGATGACATTATTATCTTCGATTCTGGCCACACAAACATACAATCCTTTCTCACAGATTTTAACTCCATACACCCTAACTTACAATTTACCGCAGAAACTGAACAAAACAATGCAATAAACTACCTTAATATTTCCATTCGCAAAATTAACATAATATACAAACAGCCATCTACAGAAAACCCACCTTTACAGATACCATTATCCCTTAATGATCCAACCATCCCATTCAACATAAATATGCTGCCATTAGATACCTCTATAATATACTGCACACATACTTATTACATAATGAAGAATATAATTGTGAAATAAACTTCACCCATAACATTCTACATAAAAATTCATTTCCAATCCAACCACTGAGAACTCCAAAAATCAAACAGAACCAAACACCAAACAATACATTCAGTTAGAAATACCTAAATATAAATAGGCCACGTTTACCTGTATAGGCAAGGAAACTACTCAGATTACTAAAATATTCGAATGTACCAATTTACAGATAGCTTACCACACAAATAACTCTATTCAAGAGAACCTAATTCTTCAACCTCGTATTTCTGAAAAATTTTCAGCTAGTGGAGTATATAAACTAAGATGTCCTGATTGTGGTTAAATATCCATAGGCCAAACAGATAAAACTTTTCCAAGAGACATACAGAACATTTACATGCTTTCAGAATAGTAGCTCTTCAAAATTTGCCCAGCACCTAAATGATCACATGCATATATTTGGACCCATAGAAGACACTATGCAAATTTTAAACTACCAGGATAAAGGCTCACACCTCAATACCATTGAGTGATTTTACATTCACCAAGAAGCCTTATTTGACAACAAACTTAACAACAAACTCTTTTCCCCAATATAATTTCTGATACCATCTTAAAAATCAGAACATTACTTATGTACCACCCCACCCCTAACTCATCATCCCTACCCACCCTAACTTCACCTACGTGTCATACCTCTTTTTCCCTTCCATAGTCTTCCGGCATCCACACAAACCATACATTATAAATCATATACTTTCATATACAGTATGAATAATGTAAGTATACAATGAACTAAAGCATTCCACAGCTACATACAATGAGAAAAATACATCAAAAACACGAGTGCATCAATCATATACACCACCCACAAAGGCAACACATAAATCAATATTCATTCTACACCTATATTAAAACTTCTATATAATTACATGTCACTTCCATAACTCGGCTGCATGATACTCTTACACAGCCGATACGCTACATCTACTGAATATATACTTCAAAGTATTACATCATATGACCCTCAACATATTAATGTCTTAACATGCAGTGAATACAAAATTTAATTAGAAAAACATAAGTAAGTTATCATAGTAATATACATACTACCATATACCGCACATACTCCTACAGAACTCTTATACTGTTACAGATCACTCAGTTCCTCAGCAAGATACATTCACGCTATCCACAAGCCACCCAAACAACACAAAACCTGCAACTTTAACTATGATTTCCATGTTATGTTTTTACTTGTTTATATCACATCTTCATATTTCAATGTACTTTATTAACATTTAATGTAAACAAGATCTCGTCATTTTAAGGCTTTGTAAATTGTATATTCAATCTATTAAGTCAAAGCCTGAAGGTGGCTTCTAGAAGCCAAAACATGTAGCTCTCTTAAATGTTCATGTAATAAAGTTTTGCTAGACTATATTATACTACTATATTAATTATTAGATCAATACACAATGGGGATGTCTTTCTAAATATTATAAACGGCATGGGCAACAGTCATCGCCAGTTCTTCCTTCTCTGTATTTGCATATTTTCTACCCACATTATGCTTCTATCCTAAGAACAGAGGCAGAAGATTCTTCTGAAAAACTGGCACCATACTACAAGAAATCACACTCCAGGTCCATAATCCAAGTAGCTGTTATCATTTGGTTCTTTCTTTTCATCACTTCTGTCCATTTTTCACTTCAGTTTGAGTAAGGTGCCTTTATGACATTAATACTGCATAGGAATACTCCACAAACATGTAAATAATGCCTCTGAAATAGCAGTACCAGGGAAGACATAAAAGAGAACGTACTAACTGGAACACATAACAAACCATTACTGACAAGTACATGATTTGCAACTTGACTACTAAATTTATGAGGAGGTGCATTATGTCATGTCTAAAGTGGGAAATTTTACAAACAGATTACCTACCCTTCTCTTCTAGTCATATTAGTATGGACACCATGAATTAAATAGTGAGTGTAATACTTCAAAAGGACCAACAGCTTGGTATCAAAATCAGCGTACAGCATTGCTTTACTCTCTATAAACAGGACATGAAAATTTATTACAGTAAATGAAAGGGCCCTGTTTTAAAAACAGTAACTTTTGACTGCAGCTGTTGATTTGTAACAGCCATACAAGATGCAATAGCAGTGTCCTGTATTTCATATACTAAACACACAAGGCAACACAAGAATAATTATTGCTTTAAGCTAATAAGTTAATATGTGTTACATAAAGTTACTATCAGATTCTTTGCATCTAAAACACCATATTCTCTGGGAGTAAAACTGAGTTAACATGTATATTACAATGTCGTAAAGGTAAGTATACCCTCTGCAAGAGAAACCACACACACATTACACATTCCTTCATCACTTATGAGTTGTTGAACATGCATTACTGGAGAAACTGCATGTTACCTAATGTGCTATTTTTCACATAAGCTAGAACTATGTATGTCGTCTGAGCTGAAGACCATGCAATTCAGCATAGGAACAATTTATTACAATGGATACCAAATCAATTCCTAAGTACATTATGTATCTGTGTGACTCTTGAATGACATTCAGATCAGTATTTTGTATAGTATGACACAATGCATGAGAAGCAGTTGTATTCAGAACATGGGAGTATTATTTAATGTGTGAGTTAACTTGTACAGTGTGTCTAATGTTACAACACATAATAAACAAAGTATTGAAACCTAAAGGGTGTATTATTTATTTTTTTATGAAACAGCAGCACATGTGCAGTGTAACACCACCTACAAATCAGTGAAAACAGTGAAATTGCATGATTCCATGTCTTGTGACTTGCACAGTATGCATATTGTTACAGTAACAATTAATAAACACACTATGTTAAAAATTAACATGTGAATTCATTTTTGTGAAACAGGTTATGTTAGCAACATAAAATGAGTTATAGTTCAGTGGAAAAAACACTGAAGGCGAATGATTCTAGACAGAATATGTGCATATTAGTACTATGTTCTAAGTGATGTGCTTTGCAGCTTTATTTGTGAATCACAAGTTTTCTTAATTTTCTGAAAACTGGGGGTTCTTGACATGTGTTGCTTGAGAAAGAAACTTATTCAATTATTCCTGTAAATTTGATTTGTAAACAAAGCCATGTTTTACCTGTTGCTTATTGCTGTGTGTAAATTTTCCTGCAAGTGTCAACTGCATCTTTTTTTTCTAGACTCATGTTCTCACCATCACATTGAGAAAATTTGCTTCTTTCATTGATAAAACTTGTTTATGACCTGTGACATTTCAGTTTTATGTTAGTCACATGAGTATTTAAAAACATGATGATATATTTGCACAAATATTTCATTTAAGACTTATATAATTACTTCCAGAAAAGGCAGAAGAAAATGAAATAAACTAATTTTGAGCATATGAGTGAGAAAGTTCAGAGTGAATGATGTAAAATACAGTTTTCAGTTCTGTATACAAATATTACCTTACTCCCACAAAATTCATCTGTGACATTTCATGTTTTTAACACAATGTTTCTAATTTTATAATTACATCATTACAGCTTGAAATGTGGCCGATTCTGTACATTTTCATGATCTTCAGTGTACACACATTTTGCATAGGAACACAGTTATGTCATCAGCCACAATGGAAGCACAACACTACGTGGGTATATTTTATTTTATGCATCTCATAAAATCAGGTCTCTAATAATCCAGCATTCATCACAAAATGACTGGCCATTATGTTAACTACTTCATAAATTACATTTAAAAATGGAATCAAAATGACTGAGACTGAATACAGTAATTTTGAATTGCAATGCATCACTGAAGTACTAATCAGGCAGCTATCTATATGAACATGAATAATAAATTAACAGCTTATAAATTATGCTAAAGTTTCTTCTTTTTCTTAAATATTGATTTAATACCTGTACTGTAATATTACTAAATTTCATTGATAACACCATTTTCTATGCAATTCTGACACATCAACAAATGGTCAGTTAGGTGTACTTGAAGGGGGTTTTACAAATGTTAAAAACATCAGAGGAATCACTCTCTTGGGGGTATCTTGTCATATCCAGACATGTATTATCATACATTATAATGAAAGATAATATATGTCTGGATAACGAATACACCGGCCATCCATCTGGAATGTGGTTTTGGGATTCACCCAAACTGACACAATTACAATAACAATTACAACAGCTTTTGTAAATCAGTATCCAACTAAAGCATTTGTAAATCAGTATCCAACTATGATACTGTACAACCTGAACTTTCCATTGCTTCGTCCTTTGCTGCTGCCATAACTATATGGTCCCTCATTTCATCTACACTATTTCTATCAATTATCCTGCTGCCAGTATTACCTAAACTACCTGCCAAAACAGTGTCAGGCTTGGACAATATCTCATCAGTATTCCTTGAGCCTGTGCTTGGTTTCTCTTGGCTTGCAGCTCCCTCAGATATCCTCCCATCACGTTCAACTGCCAGCAGATTACTTGATCCCAAAGTCATCTGTCCACTATTTGCCTGATTCCCTCCATCCTGATTAGAACTTGTTCTTCGTGAGCGGGATAGCCTTGGTGAAGGTGACGAGGCTGACACCGTCCTCTCTTGCTGCTGCTGTTTACTGCTCAGTAACTTGCTGAGTACTGTTACTTGATTTTGGATGGCAACTGTGAATGGCTTGTATCCCAGACTACATTATAAACAGAAACACTTAATACATAAAATACTCTTAAAAGAATTAATATAAAAGTTTAAACACACAGCATTACTGGTGCTGTGTATATGTACACTCTGTCCAAAAAAAATCAAGCGGCTTGAAGTTTCCTAAGTCCTGAACCGGAAGTGATGTGACATACAGTTGCCATCACAATTCGAGTCATTTTACTTTCCCCACATTTGTGCATTCATGATGTTTCTCTGTCTTCCATTCATTTAAATCCATCAGCCCTGTTTATACTAACCAAAGACACCAATACATTTGCTTAAGTTGAAGTTAAAACATGAATTAAAGTTCACTAACTTCCAATGTGTGTGGCTAGCTAGCTCTGCTGCAAGGGATGGATGTTGCAACAGTGCGGTTCTTTGCCGTACCCAGTTGTAGCTGAGCACATTAACATGTGATAGCAATACTCTTTGGAGAACAACTATGTTGGTTCAAATCCCAGTATCAACATATTTTTTCTTTCTTTCTTTTACTTTTTTTTTTGGGGGGGATATGTTGTAAACTCACAAACACTAAATTAAACTGTGCAGTAACATATCTATTATTTAATGATATGTTTCAAAATTTAGCTGTGCTCCATTGGTAAGGCTAGAAATGCGAGTGATACAGATATTTCTGTTATTTGACTGTAATTATTATTTTTTTTACTCAAATTCTGATTTAGAGGGTTCGTGTTTGAATGGGACTTAGACCAGGCATGTGAAACTTATTGGTGCTTGCAGGCCATAGTGGTTCAAGAGTCTAACATTGGGCCACACAATTTGAAAACAGAATTGTTGAGTGTATGATTGGTGTGCTTGGGAGGTATCTAGACTGAAGGTGGTTTTACTTTCGCCCTAGTTTCAGGGCTGGGGTGGGGGGAATGAAGTACATTGGAACAGATGCAGCTCAATTTTGGCTTTCCAAACAAGTACATAATTCTTGATTTCAAACTTTCGCCGTGCACTGAATGTTGTATGCTTTCTTTTGGGTGATTCCCCGGCGTCTGAAATTTATATGCCGATGTTTCGGAACACTGTCTGTTCCATCTTCATAGGCAGGTAGGTGCATGTAGAATGAACCAGTCTGAGAGCAATGTTGGGGTATTATACGGGAAAAGGTTTGGCTTGGAAATTGTCTGAG
>Ga0209629_10002034_pt1 | contig 13426 bp, 16 predicted proteins | sample TergutCu122P5_FD_187286 | JGI IMG/M metagenome (GOLD analysis project Ga0209629, IMG submission 187286) | Cubitermes ugandensis P5 segment gut microbial communities from Kakamega Forest, Kenya - Cu122 P5 (SPAdes) (version 2) | ecosystem: Host-associated > Arthropoda: Insects > Digestive system... | reverse complement strand
TATTAATGGAAAAACAAGTCATTTGGTGACTAGTGTAAAAAAGCAAGACATAACTACTGACAGTAAAATGAGTTTTGTAGGTTCATAATACCCAAATGTAATTGGAATATAAAAATAGGTCAAAAACAAATCAGAACAAAAGATCCCTTTTTCCAAATGATCCCCATGTCGGATTCCCTTGTTCGAAATATTCCTTAATTGAGTAAAAGGGGTGCTGATGGAAAAAATTTTTCAAAGCATTCTTAAATTTCACAGGATTGTGTTCTAAAGTTTTAATGGTATGGGGCAAATGATTAAACACTTTAATACCATTTACATAGGGACCCTTGGCATACTTCCTTAGGTGAAATTTGGAGCAAGGGATATGAACATATTGCTGTTGGGCAGTCACAAGTGTCATAAAAATCAGCATGGGAAATGCTACACTTTCCTTATATGTATAAATGAAATTACATTTATGAACATGGCCAACACACTTGTGTGTGTCTTCTCTTCACCCCTGCCACTCCACATTACATCTGTAGTGCTAATTACCAGTAGGCTTGGCTACCACTACAGTGTGTTCCAAAATCATCACATTACTTTTGCTATTTTGTTTTTCTCAGAAAACAATCATTCTGGGAATACTGTGGACCAGCACCAACAATTCTGAATGACCAATGCAGTAAAATGATGCTGCAGAAAATTGTGAATCCAATATAATTACACACTGTTTAATGGGAAACATTTGGGATCAAAAGGAATAGAAGATAATGGTGTGAAAACAATGCATGTGAGCGTAGGACAGAGGTCTCACTGTGTTCTGGACCAGTAAGTCATGAATACTTTAGCCTTCATCAGATATAAAATGCCTCTATTTTAGTACCTGACCTCTTAAAATCACACAAACCTCCCTCTTGAACCCAAAAAAGGTGTCAGATCTCAAATTCTACAACAGTAAAATCTCATTAATTTTCTGATAACCTAAACATATTATTTCAGTCACTGCGAGTTCTTGTTAGATAATATGTGACTTTGATACTGTAATAATGATAGTAACAATTAAACCCCTTTGATACAAACAAGTAATTTGAAACTATTTCCCAAAAGTGGTTTCCATTATTTTCAATAACTGGCGCACCCTTTCAATTCCACAAACAAACAAACAAACAAACCCGTCAGCATGGGGCCAGCTGCTGCCACTGTGAGCTCACAGAATGAGCATAACAAAATAGAGAGGGATTACAGACGTAGCTACAATCACCATGTCCTGGCAATGTCAATACTGTATAATTAGTTTACACATACCAATCACAAAAGTATAAAAAAAAAAAAAAACTAAAGTATAAAATTTCACAAATGTGCACTATTGCTAATCAATCACAAATTGTTTATTAAATCGCAAGAACCATCCCTTACAATAAACCTGTAAGTTACACTCATGTATATTATCATGGATGATAGCATCACAAAACTAGGTCCCTGAATCAGTCCATGACACAAATATTCAAACCTGTTGTTCCTCCTGTACTGAGCAGGGTTACTGCTGCAATTACCTCAACTGACAGACTACGAACCTACAAGCTTTGCAAGACAAACACCAAGGTCTGACAATGTCTCAGTTGCAACATGTAAGAATGTTACATACTTAAGTTCAATCATATTCTGACTGCCTAAAGTGCACAGCTATGGCAACCCTTTCAAAGTTTCTTTCAAATATGCACAAGAACTTCCTAAAACAAATATCAATTTACAAGTACTGTCACAATGCCAGTAAAGAATCAGTGATAAAATGTGACAACTGTACTCCATGTGCATGGGGAATTTAAGTTATGCACAACTGAATGACAGCACTGAAAATCATGTTCTGCAGTTCACTGCAGTGCTAGTGCTATGTTCAAGATGTTACAACATCAGCAACACAACCATGACACAAACTGGATAATTCAAAATTACTTTAGAGTCAAAGTACTGTGAATTAAAAAGACCATACTTCTTTTGAGAATTTCTCTCCTTCCACATGCCTACGTTCCCAGCTCTATACCATTCTTTGCCTTACACGAACCGTTTCCTTTCTGACAGGAAATAATATTATTGTAATGAGAAATAACACAAATAAAGCACCACCATCTGTATTCTGTTGGGTGGGGACACAAAGAAATTTGTCCCCAGTGAGGACCAGCAAAAAAATCTGGAAATAAGAATTTATTTTTATTAAATCCCCACCTCCCCCCAATAATTCTCTGCTATATGTCCAGGAAATGACATTATCTTTCACTTCACTCTCATTGACAATATTATTTATAGCCTAACTTAACAGAAACGAACTGCTACAGGAGTTTATTTCCAATACTTGCCTGAGGCACTTGACAAAACGTGAAAATAAATAAGCGCAGCGGCTACGCACAAGTGGACTACTGTTCCTCATGCCACGCTGATCAAGAAAGGCTGTTAACACACTAGGAATGTGCTCTGGTTCCGTGGTAAAGAACTTTTCATAACGTACAACAGTCTCCACATACTGCAGAGTGACAGCTGGGTGTGGGTGGTGACTCACATCACAAGTAACCAACACACGCATCATTGCCTGCATGGCTGACACTTTAGTCTGAAACATTACAGTTCTCATTTCTTAGGATAATCCAAACACAGATACATTTTCAAAATGAGAACAAGATATTCAATTGCATAACTTCTTTCCCTAGAAGTCTCACATTCCTCAAAATGCAGTAAGATTATAAAATGAGGGGTTGACAAATCTGATCTCCAAATAATATTGTTTAGGCAATTAAAGTAAGAAATGTAGGATGGCTATTAAATGTAGAATAAATGGTAAAAAATAAGTTAAACACGTAACATTTAGAAAAGCTTAAGGATAGAAGCCACTTGGAATAACCACACACAGGTGGGAAGGGAACTCCATGGTGTAAAATCTTATCCGAACAGTTAATAATTAAGCAGTTGATTGAGACATTCCTGGCTTTTATGGAATCGAAGAGTTGTAAAGTTTTTTCTCATTAGTGCTGGAAAGGGTTTTTACTGGCTGGGCTAAAAATGTATAGTTACGGGGGATATTCGTTTAATTTATGTTGTTTTGCACTTTTGCTTATATGATATTTTATTAGTAAATTTATAATTTGTACCATGCTGCTTTTTGTTGTATCAAGAATGAGCTTTATTCTTGCTTTTTCGTTCAATTTTTGTTTGTTCTATATGTAAGTTTGTGCATGATTTATTGTAATTCTAGATGGGTTGTTGGACAAAAGACAGTCACTAGACCCTAGTCCACATTCACCCCCACCCTACTTCCTTGCTATCCTCCCACTTGAACCTCACTTTGTACAGCAGTTTCTTCCATGATGATTGTGCAACCAAATATTTGGATGCATTTCTTATCTCCTGCCATCCACCTCATCCACCTCCATATGATCACCCTAGCAATACTGGGTAAAGGAAAGACAGTACAAAAATGTCTTTTTGACAATGTGTTTGTCAATATGTCAATATATGAACTCAAATCAACTAGTTGTGGATGATAATCTACATTCAGTACCCTCAACTTGTACCAACTGAATGTAGGTGGTTGAAGCAAAAGGATATGTCTGTCATATACACAATGCGTAGTCACTGTGAAACACTACCCAATGTCACATTCTTACGTGGCCTAGAATGACTTTGTTCACAAATTTCTAATACTCATGTGCTGACAAATCAACAGTACTTCAGTACATAATATTTTTCTATGGATCAGAAATGTAAATTATCAGCAGCACTCACTGGCAAGTGACAAGTTTGTGGCAAACCTTCAAGACTGTTTGTTGCAATGTCCAGAAGAGTCTCTACTAGCCACAGTGGATGGACATGTACATGACACAACACATTATGTGTTGTTATTGTTACTGTACGTATCATGGACGACTTGTAACTGCAATTTAGTTATATAAACAAAATTGCAAGAGTGTTATAAATTTAATTTCTTTATACCAGTCACATGATATCAGCACCATAAATGAACTAGCCTGACATGAATACAACCATCAGCATTGCATTATCCAACTTTTCACTTAGTGGACACAACACACCAGCCCTCTGTTCCACAGGTACCAGAGACACCCTGCCCAGGGGTGAACCCACTGTCCTTTAAATGATCTACTTTTGCATATGCAAATGCAAGTTAAGAAAAAAAACACCTCTACAAATTAATTTTACATACTGAGGCAACAAGGAAATGTACTACATTTTTAAAACATGCTGCATAATCTCCATTTTGTTTTCCACAAAGTGAAATTTATTTAACAATTCTGTCTTCCCCTGTTAAAAATAATACATTTTTTCATAAACTACATGTTAAAATTTAAACACCAATCCAGCTGTCTGAAGATTATAAAACCTTTACATTACAGACACAGGCATTTATTAACACTTTCCTATAAAATAAGACACTTCAATTCACTCACCTCATCACCAGTGAAATGGTTGCCACCAGATGCTGGAATAGCTTCACCCATAAGGTATAGCAAATATATTGCGATCTCCACATCTTGGAATGGGGCAGTTCTCCATTCACTCAGAGTGTTAGTTGTAAACTTCCTTACGTACTCAATCACCAAATCTTTATTCACTCCTGCCAAATTGTCAAACAACACCTTCAACTGCTTTCTGAAAAATACAGTAAGGAAAAAATGTACCAACGGCATACAGTAATGACTAGCAATTTTGAACTACCACCACTCACTTCAATGGTGGCACCAAAATGCAAAACTTCAATGTGCAATGTACTTTCCCGAATATAAGATCAGAATTCTTTCTGTAATTCATCACCTGAAAAAATTGTGGTAACCTCATAATCACAAATGTTAACATGTTCCATAAACAGTTTCAAATAATCTATGACATTGCACTGAGCTAATTAGATATGGTAATGAAACCAGGTTGGTTTTGTTATCATATCTAAATGTTCTGTACAGACACTCTGCTGGAAACTAAAGGCTGTCAAGGGGGTAATCAAATATATTAAACTTGACCAGATCAGCAACACCTGTCTACTGAAAACTCCACAAGACAGGTGGAAATCAACAAGACAGTTACACGTATGTGTTACAAAGGTGGTGAGAAAGACAACCTGTGAAGACCCAAGCCCTGTTAATGGTAAAAATAAATCATGTACAATAATTACAGTACAAAAAATAAAAATTTTAATAAAGATACACTACAAAAAAGATATATAGCTCACTAATAAATTCTGCAACTGCTACATATGGAATGTCCCAGCCAATGAATTGATCAATTTTGTTTTTACTTTCACTGTGAAAATTCATGGTGACAGAGGGAACCTGCAATTTTTGGGCTGACATATGCAAATATTACAAAATTTATTCCTTTGAATGAAAAATCCTCCAAAAGATATTTGGACCTACCTGTTCACAAGCAGTGTGGACAATCTGATACAATGAACGGCCGTATGATAATTATAATGATATACACCTTTCAACATATGTCCAGATAAAGAGATTCAAGCGGGCTGATCACATGATAAGGATGGAAGACTACCACACCAGTAGGAAAACCACATATTGGGTGGGAAGTAATGTAGTACAGAAGGATGCAGTCTCCCTGCTCCACATATGAAACTGGAGGTCAGCAGCAAAAACCAGACAGCAATGGAGGAAGAAAATTGGGGAAGCCATGACCCACATACAGGCCGAAGTGCCACAGGAGAGAGACAAGCAATTATCTGTACATTTCTATAGGGTGTCAGTAAAGGATAAGCTATCTGCTACTGTCAGCATTTATTTAACGGCTGACACATGTCAAAGAACATATGGACAAAATTCAAATGTAACTGCCCTACAAGACATCCTAAACCAATACCAAAAATTAAACTAATACTGGATATTAGCACCACCCATCACTTCCCAAACAAGCTACATGTTGACAAATATTTTTAAGATATCTATACAGTAACTAAGAATACAGCAGCGACTGTGCTGCAGACAGCATAGGTCTTAATTATATCACCATAAAACACAAGTTAACATGAAAATGTCACTTTCAAAACTTCAAGGACATTATGTCATCAGACACAACTCTGAGTGAGAAAACAGAACTAGTGTTTTCTGCAATATACAGTAATAACATTATTGATAATACAGCAAGGAAAGGATACACAGCTTACAAATTTGTAAATGCATTAGAAGGAACCGCATACCATAAAACAGAGAAACGTAAGATTGCTTACTTAGCATACACATTACTCAGAAAGAAATGGAAGGCACTGCAATGCTCACTTGAACGTAAAACAAAATAATTAATACACAACTGAACAAAAATGTGCCTGTTATAAAAATCACTGCATATGTAAGTCCATACATGTTCATTAAGATTATGCCATCAAAACTGATAACATGTGCAAACATAACTTTCTAACATTTGACTTGCTACCGGATGCTCAGGAGATTGCATCCTGGTGGGAACAAGATTTTTCCACACTCATTGAGACCAGCCCAGGAGCCCAACCAACATCCTACACAATGGGTACCAGTTCATTCCCAGCGGTAAAGCAGTCAGGTAGTGATGTTAACCACCCACCCCCTCCTTCATGCCACGGTTAAAGAGAGGGTATGGCTATACCGCTACTCCCTCTTTGTGCCTTCATGGCAGCTTATGGAGTGAACTTCTACTAACATTCAAGATGGTCTATATTAATGGTGTCTCATGTACATTACATTAGGGACAATTTAACACCACACATGTGACAAACAAAAATGCTTAATTTCTATAGGATCGTAAGGATGGTATATACATACGGAATACATCAGAGTTTACAAAGTGTTATAAGGATACTAATGAGCACATGCTCATAAAACATGACGATAAAGGTAAACACATCTGGCCCAAAAGACTTGGGCAGATGTTACAATGTTGGTAAATATGGTGGCAAATTGAGATATCAGTTACTAAATACTGTTTGCAAGATCAGACAAAAATGTTACATAATGCAAAAAACATGCCATTAGGGGACACAATCTTCTTTATTATGTGACTCAACTAACAGTTTATCTTATCTGATTTGGAACCATTCACTATTTATACTCTGACCATTATTCTTCCACATGTAAAACAAAAATTATAACACACAGTTTCAGGAGCAGGATCGGTATTCTTGTCACAGAAAGGGTGCCAGCACTGTACTCAAATTTTGTATTTTAACAAACAAATGTTGATAAACAATAATTTCAAACTGTGAATTTACTCAGAACAGGAAAACACTTCCTTGGAAGTTCACGCAAAAATTAATGCGCAAAACAAGAAACTGCAGCATTGCAGGAGTGTGTGTGTTAAGAAGGAACTGAACAAAGGTAGTTTTTATACAGGAAATGTACATCCCCAACCAGCAAAATTAACTTGCCCCATGCAAGAAACTAATTGCTCTCAAATATTGGCAACCATAATTCTACTCCACCTCTTCCAACTGCAAGTCAAAAATAAACTTAAAAATGATATGAATGACATTTTCACCTGAACTCTTGGAATGTAGCCTCATCTTCACCCTCCTGCTCAAAGCGATATGAATCATCATACTTCATTTTGTGCACAACAGTAAGCAGGAGAGAGTGTGCATACCCCAGCTGTTCCTCTGTCTGCATCACCTTCCCTTTCAGCATCTGCCAACACACATTCCAACCTTGTTTTAATAGCCCTGATTCAATTCATCAAACAAAGTACATGGGGCCTAACACTCAACACACCACCTAACCTAACCTAACACTCAACACACCACCTAACCTAACCTAACACTCAACACACCACCTAACCTAACCTAACCCTTGTTACACAACTATTTGTGACAATGTTCTACTCACCTACACCAAAAAATCCTTCATTTCTGTCAACTTCATACACACTAATTGTCATAACCCATTCCCAACAGTGTCACACCATATTTCACATTTTCTAACATTCAATACAATTCACTGCAATTCAGAATAATAATCATCACAGTAATTTTTTTCTCTCTGATGACAATTCCCATTCACTGTAAGTCTGATATACCATGCTAGCTCTCATCATACATGCAAGATGCCCCGAAACACTGTATATCATTGATCTGTATGATCTCACATACCATGTTCTACATGTAGCAACCTACATCTTGCTGCACAATGCTTTTACATGCTGTATAAGACATCAGGAATTAACAGCTAATAAAAATGTTTTATAAAAGTTCAATTGATTTAGCTACATAATTGCTAACGATCAACACATATAACAGTTTTAACTGTTTTAAAGTAATGTAACTGTGTACATACAAAGAATGTGCATTTGTTGTATAATTATTATAGATTTATCATTATCAGTGCATGGAATAAATACCATAAAAATAACATACAATTTAAAAAAGAAGTTACACTGTAGTTCATAAGTTACAAGTGCCATAACGGAAGTTTTGATGCATACTCTTTAAATTTATTATTCTCTCCTTTCTCAATGTTCACTCATTTCATTCATTCATTCCATTGGCATGTACAGAATTCGATAATTCCTTGCCATTCTCAGAAGCTTCTTCCATTCCTCTCTGTTATGTACTTTTTCCTGCCACCCTTCTCAACCAACTATTCTTCCATCCTCCCTCACTTCATCTTGCCACCTATTTCTTGGTCTACCTCTCAATCTTGTTGTTCCCAAATTCATACATAATCCCCTTTTGGGAATTCTATTTCCTTCCATTCTCTGTACATGCCCAAACCAACATAATCTATTTAACCTTATTGTCTCTGCTACAGTAGGGTTTTTAACACTTGTATAAATTTCTTTACTATTTAATATCCTTCAATTTTATATTTCATTATCATATACTGGGCCTAAAATTCTTCTATACACTTTCCTTTCAAAAATGTTCAATTGCTTTCTCTCTCTCTTTGTTACTGTCCCAGTTTCTGATGCATTTGTTAACATTTTGTCTATTGTTGTGTTCTTTAGTGTCAATTTTAGTTTCTTCGATATCTTTTTATTTTTAAAAAATTTCTGTAGCATAAAATATGTTTTGTTAGCACTTTCTATTCTTACTTACAAGTCCATTTGGTTATTGTTATCTTCATTAACTATAACTGCTAAATATTTAAAATTTTCCACTCTTTCAAATTTGTGATTTTTTATTTTCAAATGTCCTATTTTATTTTTCTTTAAACTGTTTTTCCTTTCCACTATCATATATTTTGTCTTTTCTTGGTTTATCCGTAGTCCAAACTTTCTGGCAATGTTTTCCATTTCTACAAAAAGTTGTAGAATGTACTGTTCCAATATTCTCTCACCAAACCAAACTCGAACAATATATATCCCATTCCCAAAAATGTTAAATTAATTTCAATACAGTAGCCCATTTCCACCAGATGATAAATCCATCACAGTTCTAGTCTCACATAATGCAGAATGTTACAAGTTTGCTGTAGGTATCTTAATATACTGTATACTGTTGCAGTCTATCATCAGCAGTTTGTCCATTCTAAGTGTCCCATATTACAGAAAATCCAATCTGCTCAATGGCAACATTCAGTACAAGTCCATTCAGAAAATGCTTACTTCTACATACTGCTTAATAACACTGCTCAGTTACTAATTAATCATTAATAAAATTAGTTTCCCAATAAAATATTAAAATGATAACAAATATGATGGTACAGGGTAGTACAGTCAAAAACAACTAATAATGTGGTGTAGTATTTCCACATTATTAGTTGTGTTCAACTGTACCACCCTGTACCATCGTATTACCTAACACAATGGGGTTGTCACAACTTAAGATTGACAACAAATAGTTTCAAGGCTGATAGTGATAAAGACTGCCTCCAAAAATGACACTACACGAAGGTGAATAATATGAGAATGAAGAAGCTGTTTGATATGGCTAAGTATCATCCCACCAACTGCACATTTGAGAGGTATGAAAATGTAGAAAAATAAAGCATTTACTCTGACTCAGACCATTAAATATGTGCATTCTGATACCACAGACAGACAGAGCAGGCAAAATATCAGTCCTGTGGCACCTGCTGCAGGTGTTCTAGGTGGCCAGCCTATCAAACAAGAAAACAAAAATTCAGAATACTGTCATAGCCACAACACTGAACATTTCAATCAATACTCACATGGATATACTCTTTGGCAAACTCCAGAATTGCTGCGGATACATCATCATAATCATTATTGAGAAACTCAATCATAACTGGAACTTTTCGTTCGACAGCATTCTGCAGTAACGCCACCTGCTCTGTAGACCCCGATTTTGATAGTCTGCAATCGCAACAGATAACTGCAATCACAGTCTACACAAACACACTGTATATACTGGGATGTATGAGATTACTCCTTCGCAACCTTTGATCTTCAGGAACATACTTATACAAAACATGTTTAGGTTTGTGCAAGATTACAAGGTAACCCCACTGTCCTGAGAATTAAGTACAAAGAAATTTCTTGTCTTTTATTTGGGCTAATACAGTAACTGACACTGTGAAGCGAGTTCCAATCCATAAGAATAAACCCTGGGGTCGGCCTCCTAACGCAAAGAATGCTTTATGGTAACTAGCTGTCGTTCAGCTGGTTTTCATGAACCAGAAGGTTCATTACCATGGTCACAAAAGCCAGCCTGAGATCCTGTATAATATCCTGTAACACACTAGTTTTTCTTAGTGAGGAATTATTAGCCCCCACTTCCCAATCCCTGCAGACCACACCTTGCTGACTATCTGTGACTGTTTATTTTAAATACATGAAAACAAACATCATACACCAGTTTTAAAACAAACTTGCAAGCTGAAAAAAAAAAGACAAGGGATGCCCAGGAAGACATGTCCCTTATTTTTTCAGTAAATATTTATCCCTAAATTACGAAAATTGCATAGTATGAACAACAGAGTGAAGGTTTGACTCCATTCCCTATTTTTCTACAAACACTCTGTCCAGTTCTATGGCCTCATGCCAACAAGGAACAAGGATGTGTCTGCCTAGCCAGTACCATGCCTTGTCCTGCTCATGCAGCCCAGTTCGCACTGACAAATCACATCGACATCAGTATCAAACTTAATACTGCAGACTGCAACCTTCAGGGCTCCAAATAGGTACATATCTGAGGGTGACATATTGAGGCTACAGAGTGGATGGGTCCAAATTTTGTGATGGGTTCCTGAGTCTTCAAACTTCTCTGCAGGCTTGTATTGCCATGCTGGAATAAGACTGGATTCTTGTGTGGCTGAAATCATTGGAAATGCTTCCTAGATCCATCAGCATCCTGCTGACAGTTCCTCCCTCTTGGCATCACATCCACAAAAATCGCTCCTTCACAGCCCCAGAATATAGTGATCATGATCTTGCCTCCTGATGGGACTGTTCTCCCTCAGAAATTGAGGATGGTACCATTCCATAGATTGCTTTTTTGTCTATGGTTCAACATGATGGACCTAGGTTTCATCTGATGTACCAATCTGCAATAATGTCTCTCCCTCAGCTTCTAAATGTGCCAACAACTTGGAAAAAATGGCTTTTCTGTCAGTTTTGTGTTCAACTGTGAGGCTCTGAGGAACCCACCGTGCGCACACACTCAAATATCCAAGATCTCAATGACAAAACACTTCATTTGCCGATTAACTCTTTGCGCCGAACGACCCATAAAGGTGTCATGCATTGAGCCCTTTAAACTCACCAAACGACCCATTAAGGGGTTGTGTAGTGTGTTGAAGTTTGGAGGAATTTTGTTCACTCCTATTCGGTTAACTGCTGTGGCTTGCTGTGCTTCAGGACCCTTGAAGGTCAGGCTTTCATTCCTGAGCCAGAATGTACCCTCTCCACCTCCTAAACCCCTCTACAAAGACCGATATACACACAGACACTTAGTAACTGCGCACTTTTCCCAGCTGACTAAAACAGTTTTGACACAGCTTGCTTTGATTACCGCTCACTCTGGAGTTCACTGTGGGTTCAAATATCAACACTGGCCTATGAAGCGAAAACTCTTTCTTGACCAGAAAGGTTGTTAATGGCATACTGTACCCAAATAATTCTGACAAAAGTAATGCTCAAAAACCACGGATACCCACAAATATCGATGTTTACAACTACAGGAGGGCCCACAGACCTGCCTCTTGTAGTGCTGTGGTAATCTGTAGGGGTTGTGGGGTAGTACCTTGCAACACACAGCCATCAATCTACTAAAAACATCTTGGGCACCCTCGAATACATGGAATTTTATACGCAGTTACATCATAGCTTTAGATCTGTTTTACTCTCACTATAGAAGACCTTCATATCTTTGGAGGTATAATGTTTCTGCAACTCTGGCCCTTCACATATACTGCAAACAAGGCAGACAATTGTAGGTCTCAGAGACATGGCCGGGGAAAAATAAAACTTGAGGAGGAAGCCATCAGAGAAATTCTGGTTGCTCACACCACCTGGGAATTAGGAGTGGAAGCTAGCGATTCTGAAGACTAGGAAGGGGGGAGGAGGAGGAGAGGAGGGGGAGGACAACAACAACAACAAGCCTCAGCAGAAGTTGCCATAACAAACAATGGCCAGTCAGCCTGCCTGCGTTGCCGTCTGTGCTCTTTCCGCGGCCACAGAAAGGGCACATAGTGCGCCAGATGTGACGTGGGCCTGTGCATGGTGCCTTGTTTTGCAAAATATCACACAAAAGTAAATTTGTAATATATCACCCTCTTTGTGAACACTGTGTGTCATGATAAAACAGTGAACCAAGGTGCCACAGACCTTATGCAGCAGACAGAATTATGTGAGTAATAAACTATTTACACAAAATTTTATATAATACATGCAATTTACAGGCCTAAATTTATTATAAAAATAGGTGAACATTTTTTCCCGGATTAACCAATTCATAAGCGGAGTGCAAAATTTTAATTCATTAAATTTGAAGGAAAAGTCTATGAGATATGCCTTTTTTCCCCCTTAAGAGCAATTATTAAAATTAAAAATCTCCAGTAAAAATTCCAGCAGGCAGCATTGCTCGGAGGGATTTAATTCCGGCATCAAAGGGTTAAAAGACTGAGCACCAGTTGTTGGTTTGTAAAGCAATGATCCTCATAATGATGGCATCAGCATGTTCCAGCAGATTAGGATTAACAGGTGGGAGAGAAAGGCCCGAGTGAGGGAAATGAGGCAGCTCTGCTTTGGTTGTGGAAGCTGTCACTCTCTTCGCCCAGCAACCAATGCTGCTGCTGCTGACGTACGTCAATGTTTCTCACCAATTCTTTCCCAGCAACAAGGAATTCTTTCAGTCTGTTGTTCTAAACACATATCACTGAGACTCCACTGTGAGGCGCTGCTGCACTGGTGCTTCCAGTTAGAAATCTTTATAGCTGTGTACATAAATGCCAGAAACTTCAAATTTGTTTAGTCTCTCACATTCCTTACTTTATTGCTGGCAAAAAAAGGG
>Ga0209629_10002033_pt1 | contig 13431 bp, 11 predicted proteins | sample TergutCu122P5_FD_187286 | JGI IMG/M metagenome (GOLD analysis project Ga0209629, IMG submission 187286) | Cubitermes ugandensis P5 segment gut microbial communities from Kakamega Forest, Kenya - Cu122 P5 (SPAdes) (version 2) | ecosystem: Host-associated > Arthropoda: Insects > Digestive system... | reverse complement strand
ATCATTACTTCGTGTATATATATCCTAATTTTCGTCTCATCTAATAAATATTAAGCTTTTTTATCTGTAAATTCATGTTGAAGTAATGTAGATCCTGCAACGGATATAACAACAGGTGAGTTCTTGCGAATTGACTTATTTCAGTATAACAAAATTTCACTATAACAAACTAATTTCTGAGGTCCCCAGAATTTCGTTATACTGGTATTCTACTGTACATACATTTCTATACTATATATTTATATATTTGTAATACAATAAAAATGTATGAGACTCACGCCCATATTTTTTTGGTAAGGTTCATTCAGAAAGGACTGTGGTAGTCTCGCTACACAAACCCTTCAGTTCCTGATTTAGCATTTTCTGTAATTCTATCAGCGCTATCACAAATCGTACGTACGCTACTATGAGCGAATGTAACGTTATGACATATGTCAATGATTTGTTAACCTTTTTCAAGTTGGCTTATTACATCTGATTTCTCTTTAGTACTGACTGTCTTTTGCCAGTCTTTCACTTGGACCGCACTAGGTGATACATATCTACGTTTCTCACTCATTTTGGTAACAAAAGTCAATGCTGTTGCAGGGGGAACTACATAAGTTGCATGATTACATCATCAACGTAATCAACCCACCCATGTGACTGAAGGCATGAGAGTGATGTCACTTTCTGCTACCTCCAAAACAAGACAAGAGCCGCCACGGATCATCTGTACCAAATCGTTTTAAACTGAAAAGTGGTGTAAAAATTGTGCAAAAAGAAATCACGTAAAAATGAGACCTGCCTGTACTCAAGGATTAAGGTTTTCTGGAACATGATGCTGCATTATGTCCCAAAAGAATAGAATCCTACTTTTCCAGACATTGTTGCAGTATCCTGTAGCTACAAACAACTAGCAACAGTTCTTATTTGAATCTTATACCACAATTTATGTGTTATATGTATAAGAGTGCAAGAGGTTACAATCATCCACCCACAAGTTTTGTCTCCAAAACTAAGACATGGATTTTTAAAAAACTGAACACTGGCAGTGAACCCAAGAGTTATGGACACACAGTACATGCATTTCTACAGTGAAGAAGCCTGCAGATGGAAGCAGTATATTCTTACGAAACATGGTAACCATTTACCAGTTTGCACAGTGACATATCCTAGATGACTGCAGTTTTAGTATTAATCTGTGCTACAAACTGGTATCTAATACAAGGTGTGCCATAAGGACTCTGCCATACTTTGGGAGAATGTCCCTCAGGTTAACTTACTATGATATAACAAAACATACCTGTACATGGTTACAGAGATAATGACATGAAAATTGCAGTTCCACATACTGTGCCTGTTTAACATTGTGTTATCTGCATATCACAGTCTTGTCTATAACTGTTATATGAACAACACTTCAAAGCAGTAAATGCTTAATGGAATATAAGGAAAAATAATGTCTGACTGCATGCAGTGTGATCAGCTTCCTGACCAACCCATTTGATCCGCAATAAATGAACAAGGCAAGGGACATGTGCACAATTGTCCACAGCAGACACAGAGACGCTTTGTGAGATATGAGGTTCCCACAGTAATAGCTATGAACAGTACTGTCTTATGGGATGCCACTAGTCCAACAGAAACTTACACAAACATTCTGGGGAAAGATGGAGGCAGCACATGCCTCTGAAACAGTGGTACCCATCTGCCAAATTACATGGCATCATATCCCAGCGCAGAGCATTCTTCATTTCCACCCTTGCTCAGCTTGCCGAGTAATGATCTTTTACCCCTTTAATCGTTAGTGGTAATCATGGATTTAACATTGAAAAATCCCAAAACAGGCTATTTCCCAGACAGCTTCAAACGGTCCTCAGAATAAGTAATGATGGGCCAAATTTTGCAGATTTAATTAGCTAAATTAATTTCATAATGGAAATATGTGGTGTTTTCCATGAGCTACAAACTAGACCTTTACGTATGTTTATTTATCAAATCAACTTTGCCCTTTAAAGGGTTCAACACAGCAACCCAGTCAAGTGTAAATGCTTCTGTGTTGTCTCTTCTGTTACATTCACCAACCATAATTTTTTTAAGGATTTTTCAACACCTCCATACATTCTACATGGCTTACCAATTATATCCTTCATTTTATCCAATTAATGTCTGGTGCAAAACACAAATTATGAAGCTCCTTGCAAGATAGTCCTCTTATTTTTTTCTTTATTAATGTATTATGTAATAAATACAGAATCCAAATGACAATTGTGTCTCCGCTAGACGGCTGGCCCATAACAAACACTGCACACTGCAGTGAAATGAATCACAACAGATGGAAACATGAAGAATTTGACTAACCTATATATGTTTCCCCATCGCTTAGTGATGAATCTTCACCAGATGCTGCAATCTGTGCCAGAGACTCTCTGTCCTCAAGTTCTTCACTTGCCTAGAAAACACAAATTACATACATTACATACATTGTGCATCACATGCACGATGGAACGGTCCTCCTGGTATAACACAAAAGTCCCTTTGTTTTACGACGGTGACTTCTCAGGCCAGAAATGGATTCCCAACGATGGAACAGCCTCCAGGTCTCCATCATCAAGTGGAGATACGGAGAACAACAACACTGTATGTATAAGTCGTATTTATACTTACATTTCTAAATACAACATACAATCCATTCCTGATGACAGAGACAAAAGAGTCTGAAAAACTCTGCAAGACCTTAAGTTCTCATAGTGGGGAGTATAATTACTTCTATCTTTGATCCTGAAGACGAATGTAGTATACGCCTCTGGAGCACTGGTGTCACCAGACTAGATGGTGTCATATCTCAGACGACCATAACACACATTCCCCGTTTAACTGTTCCTAATAAATGATCTGTTCACTAAAGTAACAGGTTCCAGAGAGACTTTCTTATTTCAAAACTAAATTTATAACTTGTTCCTTGCTGTCAGCAATAAAGGGGAAGATGCAAACCTTTGGTATGTTGGACACAACCTCATATGTAACTCCACACTGGGTCAAGCAGTCAGACCTAACGATCTTCCTCCGAATGCGATCTGTGATGCTCTGTCTTTTGTAGATGTTGATAGTTAAACGTTTTCTGAGCACCAGGTCCATTGTTCCTGGATGGGAGAGGTGAACTGTTGTCTTCAGTATCAGGTACACACGTTCGTTTGCTGTAAGAAATGTGTCATGATCAATCATCACAATCACCACAATTTAACAAAGTACCAAGTGAGTCACGCATATCAAAACTTCTTGCTGTGATAACAACAGACACTTAACAAACCCTAAAAATGTAGCAGTTAAGAGGTTACACTTGTGACAGGTTTGAGCCTCTGACAGCAGTAAATATTAAGATTACTGTATTCTGTGATTTCGAACCATGCTGTTGGATAGGCAGGTACAAATGTGCTGCCTGCAAAGTGCAGATATCATCTACCAAACTACATGCTGCTGCATCCCACTGGTCAAAATATGCTTTACACTGACCTTCTGTAACCCTGTTTAAGTATATGCTGTCATGTATTGATGAATCCCAGGCAGCTACAGCACACACATCCTTCTCCAAGTGCCTGATAACGGGCAAATTGTAGAACTTGTTACCATGCTCTTTAGGCAGGATTGAATTGAGTCCTGTTACAGAAACTTCATCACCAGACTGATGTGTTGACAGGTCATCAGCTGAAACATCAGGTTTGAAGTGTTATCGCTAACTGTACGCTTGAACACATTATGACAGAAAGACGTTTTCCATACTAACAATGTGTCCAGCAGTTTCACAATTGGCATAAACTTCATGAAACAGTTCACAATGACTCAGGAAGACAAGAAATTCTCTGCACCTTTTCTTTAGAAGTTAACAGTAAGGAATTTAGTCAAGAAATTCCCTGCCTTTTATAGAACCCATGTCCACAAAAGCCCACCTTATGGCCCCTGTTCTGTGACAGATAAATCCCATGCACACCCCCACACACTTGTCTAAGATCAAGTTCACACAGCACACAATACTTTTAGGATGATCACATCATGTCAGATAAACTGGAGGAACACATGACATGTTCAAGGAAAAGAAGAAAAGCATACATAATTGTGCTTCAAAACCCTCCAAGACCAATCAGAGAGTGCTGTAAGGGAAACCATGGCATGCTGCGAGATTTCAGGCTTTCACTGCAGTATGCCTAAGGTCTCTGTCCTTCTGGGATGTCATGCAGCATATGCTGGTACTTGCTGACTGATGCTACAGGGCAACCTGTCAGTCCCACGTTCGGACTGCTTGACCCTTGAAGGTGGGACGGATAGGCTGTCCTGATAGCAACTTACGTCATGTAACATACCATAAAAGTGGAGACCATAACTGCATTCTGCTTACACACTGTGTGGGAAAAATGCAGAGTTTCTTAATGTCACAGCAGCTGGTACATACAGTTAATTTACCACTAGGTTTTAAAGAGTTACAAAGGATTTTATTTGATATCAGCATACAGGGGACCTAGTGATGTCAATGATATGACAAAGGACCTTCACCAACAGGGTTCTGAGTTCATTCTCCAGTCATATGCGCCCATATTTCTCTGCTTAGTTCAAACCCTTCATCCGCAGTAATGACAGAACTTTGAATGAGAAGACACTAGTCAGATTTGACTGGTTACAACAACAAATTATTATTGCACCAACAGACAATATCAGTCCTTTTGAGTGGAATTTGGTAAGGGTATCTGGCTACATTCACAAACAAATAACAGTTACCATTGAGATCAAGGAATAAAACTGGCACGTGAGGTTCCATTCCTGGTGGAGGATCCCAGTCCGCGGGCGCTCCAGGTATACCAGAGCCAGCTGATGGTACCAGAACAGCATTTCGCTCTTCTGTGAGGCTTACCCACTGATCCACAAGACTCTGCTCTCGCTCTAAATCTTGCTCTGACTTATCTGTTCAAACACAAACACCATGTATGTTTGTAATTCTACAAGTTTATGACAACACCTAATACCATCTTTGAACATGTCAGACTGTCTGGCTTAACTCAGTCTGGAGACAGCACACACGATTTTACATACATCTACACACAATGAAGCTTGGGCTGTAAGCTATAAAGAGGCTTCAAATACTTTAAAAACATGGGTGTCCACCCCAGGACCACCAAGGCTTTTTTTTATTTATTTAAAAATTATGCATATATTATAAAAATTACATAACAATTTGTGCTGTTAGGTATTACCAATTACTGTCAGTGTTACATGCGCAGTCTGCAAACCAGGCCACAGTAACAACTGTGTCCTTTTGACCAAAAAGGTTGGACACCACTAGTTTAGAGAAACGTACAGGAACCATCTCTAAGGCAGAAGTGTCACAGTGGTCCTTAGAAAGGACACACCAGCAGACATCAAGATATGAATAACTTGTTAATAGGGTTCTTTATATGGTCTCTTCATTCAAAAATTTAGGAAAGAGGGGACTGTTATGGAGATTGCCACACACATTAAACAGGTTTTAATGGACCCCAACATAAAAACTATACCATTGGCAATCTTCATGTCTCAATGCGCAAGTATCGATAATTCAGCCATGATGACTTACCCTGTTTGTTGATTAGCCTCTGTATCTGCTGATCAAGATACTGCCGTCGCCTCATCAACGCCTCACTCCACTTCTCCCTCAGAACAGCCAAATCTTCCTCCTGGTAAGAATCCAATGGTTTCTGTAACCTTGACCTGTAACCCACACAAATATCATGAAACACAAACCGAACAAATAATATCAGGAAATTTCAAGTGATCAGATTATGAAATGGTCAGATACTGCATAACCATGAGGTCTTGGCCTCACTCAGACATATGTATCTGGGTTCCTTTTTTTTGGAACCAGAGGATATTAAGAGTATAAGCCTGGGGGCCATCTGAAGCTTTGGTAGGGCTACAGGGCTCCCATGATTTTGATATGGGGCACAAAAGGCCTGTATAATAAGGCCTAGGTGCATCGGGGCCGTGAGGTCCCATACCCAAATGCAATCCATCATCATCATCATCATCATCATCATCACTGCACAACTGTCCACATGTATCATGTGCACAGCGCATACAAGGTACTGCCCTCTTGCAACAAATAAATTTATGAAGTTTCTAACATTACTTTTTTTCTGCCACTATTCAGTATAGCACAAGTACATAATACAGCCAAGTTTTACATTTTAATTAACTTGGGTGCGATAAGTCATTTGCAACACGACCTGCCTTCCTTTGACATTCTTACTTTGATACTGTTGGCTGTCATTTGAATACAGAAAATGTGTATGTACACACTGAACAACAAACAAATCTGATAACAATATCCTGAAAGATACAAGCAAGATGGAAAAACCAAATTAAATTTATGGTTGTGCCACTGCTCAGACAGTAATTCAGTGGCCTCTTACTGTGGTGGCACAGGTTCAATCCCAGACCAGTCCTTGTGGAACTGGTGGTGGACAACATGTCACATACCCAGCACAAGTGGGAAGTGACAAATTATAGTTGTGAGATAATACAAAGGCCCTGGTTCAGTAGACAGGTACTAAACTTTCAGAGGACCATGCTGCCTCTAAAAAACATATCCACTAGCTGTACATTGTGACAAACCGACTTCAAGAATCGTACTGACACTAGCCATTTGTTCACAGCACTGTTCCAACTCACCTCACAGAAACGCTGCCTATTGCAATACTGACAATGGACTGACATATAATGGGCAGAGTTCCTGAATTTTGTACTGGCTTCACGCGAACCTGAATCCTTCGCTGCTGACCTTGACGCAACTGGTAAATTCCTCCAGTAAGGATATCTGGCTTTGTTGTCACTTCCACGGGAGAGTATTCGCCCTGCTCATTAAGTTCTTGGATCTCCACCCACAGCTCAATCTTACGAGTAAGCTCGCTCCACCTGGACAGAAACATAAAGATCGTCAACACAACAAACTGTAACACACACAATTATCACATTTACTTAAATATAAGACAATCTCCCCCTCGCAATTTTCAATGTCCAGTAAAACACCTACACAGAACATGTTTTGAGAGTGGCTGAACACAAAAAGACCCTCCGACAAACCCCCTTTTTCAGACGATATACAAAATTCTCATCTTTTTATGATCCATGATCTGTGCATTATTTTCATATATACAATAATGGCACCAACTAATTTTAATATACTTAAGTGCACTTGTTTGTACCATTACTGAATACATTCAAATAATGCATAGATCATGGGTCATATACGGCTTATCAATGTGCAACAGGCAAAAATATATATACCTACAAAAATGCAAAGGAAAAATTACACAAAACCAATACTGTCATTTGGTTTTTTAACAAAATGTGTTGGTTAAACCAAATGATTTCAAAGTATTACATTACTATCAATAATAACATCTGACAATGTATCAACATTACAAGGGCAGCCACAACCTACAGGAAAAAACCAAGAATTAAAAGTCTTGTATCTCAAAAAACAGAAAATTAATAAATGCCTATACCATTACCACCTTCAGTGTGCCAACCAATGGCCGTTCACTTGGAATTATATACAAACTAACATAAGGAGTTTAGTGTGTATAGAAACTTCTTTCAATACACTTGCGTGCATTTGCTGGTACCAGTATTGTATACATTCTCATTCTTTGTTTGGGTAAATACTGGAAAGATGTTTTAAGAATGCTCTCAGAGACAGTAATATGAGAACAGACAAACTGCACAGAGGACAGCTTCACAATTAGACTCAGCAAGTTGACATAATCACTCTGAGGATGTAGGGGTAACCAGAATGACAATATTACAATACAATTTACAGAAATAATGTATGAAGACACACAATGCTTTCAACTCGGAAAGATGAGAATCCTATGAAGTCCCTTGGTGTATTTAATGGCACTTTCCTTACCTCAGATTGCATAGCACTGAGTGATATGAGTGACAAGGTGAATAACTGCTTGGAAAGGATGTCGAAGGAAGCAATTCTGGCCTAATTTGAGGTACCATCATGGAATCTGTTTACTGACAAAACCCTTGGAAAATCCGTATGAACAGCTCATCTCTCAGATGTGTAACTTGCATGTGACACCCTGAGTACTGCGATTAGTCTTCTGAGATGTGACACTGTACAGTCTGGTTGGTGGATACCAATGTTCAAAAAGAACAAGATGATACCATCTTCAAGATGGTGGTACACATCTACCACACAACATGGTGCCACATCCCAGAAGGCTAAAATCTTAATACAAATGTGAAATGCGTAACAGTAATGTCCTCCCTCTAACCCCAAACCAAACATTTTCTACTTGTCTTAACCAATTCAAGAAGTTAGTTACGTGTGGGAAGGTTAAAGGTTTCTCTCACATATGGTTAATATCTGTTTACAACCCAGAAGAATCTCATTATAATATTCACAGCAATGAGAACCTCATATCTCATGTTCAAATAAGTACACCTGGATACTGTTTCAGGGAGATGTCTCTCACACATTATACTTTGGCACCATATATTTACCATCTATGCCAGTGTTCAGCGCTCCTCACGATTCACTACATCCTTTATCACGCACTTTTATTTACCATCTATGCCAGCGTCCCCTGCGCTCCTCAAGATTCACTACATCCTTTGTAACGCACTTTAATTTACCATCTATACCAGCGTCCCCTGCGCTCCTCACGATTCACTACATCCTTTATCATGCACTTTTATTTACCATCTATGCCAGCGTCCCCTGCGCTCCTCACAATTCACTACATCCTTCGTCACGCACTTTAACCTTTTGGAGCCGGAATTTTACATTTAAATTTTAGCACACCCTGTAGGTAAAATGCGAATAATACAGGAACCAAACAAGGTAGCATTATGAAATAAACGGCAGTTTGAAGAGGAAAAAACGGAGATTATGCAGCATGTTTAAAATATTCAGTATGTATATTTGGTGAATAAATATTTGAAATGTAGCGTCTGGAGGTTAGCGCTTCGGTATGACATATATATATATATGTCGTTAGGCTTTGAAAGGTTAATTTACCATCTATACCAGCGTCCCCTGCGCTCCTCACGATTCACTACATCCTTTACCACGCACGTTTATTTACCATCTATGCCTGTGTTCCATGTTCCTCACGATTCACTAAATTCTTATCACTTACCTGTCTGCCAGAGATCGAGCCTTAGCTAGTTGCTGCTGCTCAACTTCCCAGCCTTCTTTTGATTTTGTAAATCCTGCACAGCGGTGACCCCAAACTTCAACTGAGAGGGCTCCCTCTGGAAATAAAATCAAATCTTTGAAGCAGGAAATGTATTTCCATGGAGCACAGCCCTTCCTCACCTAGTCAACAAATTCTCCACATTTTGAAGACTACAAAGGTTCAATACAGGGGAGCTGATAAGTCCTTAGCCCAACCAGGAAGGAAACAAGCTACAGCAACAGTAGATTTTGAATTTCATATATCCTATTTATAATCATAATTGGAGAAATATTAGTACTATTTATATATAAACAACAAGACTAGCATCAAACAAAATATTCTCACCGTCAAACAAAATACACTGGGAAGTAGATCAGGCTAAGGACTTATCAGCACCCCTGTACTGTGTTCAAAACAGCCTGCCAATTGTCCCTATCCTGACCCAGATTAATTTGGTCAAAGCCTGCCCACGTACAGAAACTATCTAAATACGATTTATAAATGCATTTCCTACCTGACATAAATACAACATATCATCAATACAGAGAACAAGAAGTCCATGTTTTTAGGGAAATAATCAATGCTTATTCTGACAATCATGTGAATCCTGTACATACACTGTGCACAGAATACAGAATGTTTAACATTAACACAGGTGACAAATATGGTGACCAGCATGTTTTAAAGGCTTAATACTTCATAGTACATTCCATAACTGGTATACACAACACACTCCAAGCCGGAAAAGAGGGTATCTTAGAACTGATGCTTGTGAGATGTATTAGAAATATGATGATATTGATATATCTCCAGTATGACAATAAATAAAGTTCTGGAAAAATGTTAAGTTTTTATACGACTACTGTCCTTCAAATGCTTAAATTCCAGTGTTAAGGCTATGGATTAGTGTTGGTAAAATTTAGTTAGAATTTCTGCGGTAAGGTTCTGTATTAGTGACAGTACAACTCAGTTTAGAATTTCAGTGTAAGGCTATGAACTAGTGTTGGTACAATTTAGTCACGAATTTTGGTAGCAAGGTGATGGTTCAGTGGTGGTGCAGTTTAGTGAAGAATTTCTGTGGTAAGGATGGATTATTGTCAGTACAACTTAATTTATGAATTTCAGTGGTATGGCTATGGATTTGTGTTGGTGTAATTTAGTTAAGAGTTTCTGTGGTAAGGCAATGGATTAGTGCTGGTGCAATTTAGTTAAGAATTTGCATTAACACAGATTACAAACTACATCAAATCATCAGAAATAATCCCACATTTCACACCATAAAAATATTCATAACTTTTAATCCACAAAAAATGTTTCAGACAAATTTTACAGGTAAGTTTAAAATCTACATATCTCCACCCAAATTTTCACATTCACCATTATTTCACAAAATTTCAAGGTCTTTCATAAAAAGAAATGACAACTGAAAATATCTGTCCACCCTTACACAGCCACAGGTGTTCATCATGTGTCTATGCTGTGGCATGTTGCTGTTAACACTACTTAGCACTAAAACTGCCTGGAACATCATCCATGTTATAACATGTCGCACAAATAGTAGAAATGTTTAAAGAAGACAACTTACCAGAACAATGTTCCAAAAACTCCTCTGTCACAGGAATATCAAAGTCATGATGGTGATTGAACTTGAAAGTCATAGAGTCCCGTCCAGAAGAGCATGGGACCGGGTACTCTGGATTAACCACAGGTGGAACCACGATGCTGTCCAGATGGTTCCAGAATGAATACTGACAGAATACAAAGTTGGAGAGGGAGAGTGGCAGACCTGATGCCTGCTTGATTGTTACCTGCAAAAAAACAAATTTCACTCTATCACCTTAATTTGCTTGGCAACACTGTCCATGGGAAGCCGGGATAGCGTAGTCAGTATAGCAACTCGCTATGGGCTGGACAGTTCCGGGGTCAAATCCCGGTGGGGGCGAGGTTTTCTGCACCTGTCCAGACCAGCTCAGGGGCCCACCCAGCCTCCTGTACAATGAGTACCGGGTCTTTTCCGGGGGTAAAGCGGCTGGGGTGTGGTGTTGACCACCCAACCCCACCTAGCGCCAAGGTTAAAAAAAAAGTAGAGCTATACCTCAACTCTCCCTCTGGGCCTTCGTGGCTTGTTCTAGTGTGAACTTTACCTTTACCTTTACCTTTACACTGTCCATGGCATGAAATTAGAGAGTGAGAAAGAATGCTATGGATCAGCACCCTCCACATTCCCATCAAACTGTTGTGCTTCACCCACCCATTATGTAGTTCCGTGTATTTTCATTCAGCCATCCAGCTGTTCTGTTCACAGACCAAAAGGCAGGAGAGTGGGAAGTTGCAAACACTATCATCACCATTATGCCTGGTGACCTCTTTCTGGCGATCAATATGCGTTATATATAATGAACACAGGATGAGATTTTATGACAAGGATCAACAAAGATTATGAACTGATAAGCGAAAGAAAGTAATCATTATACGTAATCCTCCCCTCACCTACGTAATTGCACACATTAACACTCTGGCACTGAATGTCATGTATTCATACCATGCAGCATTATGCTCAAAATGCCAAGTGCTGGGTATTGCTGATGCTCTATAATGGCCACTCTAATGGAGCCCCCATTTAAATTCTGGCCTGCCGCTGATCACAATGGGCATTTAATTCCGGTGCCAATGAATTAAATAAAATTTTCCTGGCATTCCCTGCATCTTACACACAACATACAACCTAATTTTCCTGGCTTTCAAGGCAGGTGTACATGCAAATGGTAGGTCTTCTGGGTCATTACACCAGACAGGATCATACATAGTGTACAGAGGAACATGCTACCTCAATCTTCAGGGGGAATGAATTAGGCCCATATAGATGCTGATATGATTGTGAGGAGATGGGTCGGGTCAATCATACTGAAATGCTGCCATCAGCCTATCACATTTAACACAACATATGTTAATGTGATGGCATACGTGAAGCCCCAGCTACCTTGGCTGCCAATGTCTGGGGCTACAATCACTTACAGCATACAGGCTGCTTGTTTAGTGGCTGTAGATACACTGGTCCATGTGCCTATTACAGCCTCTTGTTGCAGTGTCACCTAGATGCATGGCAAACACCTTCAGTCCGAGACTCCAGTCGATTGTCTGGCCAGACTCATCCAACTGTCCACACTTAAAGCAGTGCAGCTTCAGCCAAAGTGTCAAGCAGTTTGGACATACGCTTCAGAGTACTGTGTATGGATACAAACCCTAATGGTCACTTGACCAGATCCTTGTGCTGTTTCATCTTCTTCTCGTCCGCTGTCTCCCGAGCTGTCTGATGCAGCCTCACATACCCTGTCCTGGGGAAAGGAGCCTGCAACCCGACTAAGTTCAACCTAGGAAAGATACAGCAATTCTATCAGAATTTATCTTTTCTATATGTTTTCAAAGAACTATTATACAATTTACAGGGGCCTGGGGTGGTGTAGTGGTTAAGGCGCTGAGCTACTAGTCGGACGGTCCCGGGATCGATTCCCGGTGGTGTCACTGGATTTTTCAGTGACATATTCCATGGCCCTGGGGTCGACTCAGTCCATAGTGAAAATGAGTACCAGGAACATTTCCTGGGAGTGAAGGCGGCCGGTGCATAAGGCTGATGACCTTACCACCTTCATGTGCCGACCGTCATGAAAATCTGGGAGCCTAACCCTCCAGGAACCCTCTGGGCCACACCGGGCCTGTTACGGGACTCCTTTTATTATTCAGTTTACAACTGAAAAGTATTTTTAAAATGAATTACTGTACTTATTCAAGTATCACACTAGACTATTACTTGGCAATCACAGAACTTATCATGGTAAACAATGGACTACAACAGAGTAAAAATCATTCTCTTACACAGCCATAATTATGTCCTACAATTTCAGGATGTCACATCAGATGGTATTAGTATGCAGATTAATTAAAAATTTTATATGGCCGCGAGGTACAATCACTTAAGTTAAGAATTTATAAATGACATCAGAAAGCCAACCAAAGATAAAGTTTCAGTATGTTTGGTAAATCTGTTCGAAACCTAAAGGTTTGGGACCATATGTCACATGGTCTCCTTACCCTTCTAGGAAATAACATTAACCCTTAGGCTACTAATGTCGTATATATATGGAGCTCCTAGTAAAGCCAGAAATGCTAACGTCGTATATATATGGACCTACGTTTGGCAACGCTGAAACAGTCTCTTTCTATTTGCTGCACA
>Ga0209629_10002032_pt1 | contig 13433 bp, 10 predicted proteins | sample TergutCu122P5_FD_187286 | JGI IMG/M metagenome (GOLD analysis project Ga0209629, IMG submission 187286) | Cubitermes ugandensis P5 segment gut microbial communities from Kakamega Forest, Kenya - Cu122 P5 (SPAdes) (version 2) | ecosystem: Host-associated > Arthropoda: Insects > Digestive system... | reverse complement strand
AGTCCAGCAGTGTGTGCCCCACATTTGGTACAGTCCAGCAGTGTGTGCCCCACATTTGGTACAGTCCAGCAGTGTGCGCCCCACATTTGGTACAGTCCAGCAGTGTGTGCCCCACATTTGGTACAGTCCAGCAGTGTGTGCCCCACATTCATCTTCATGCAATGCATTTCACTCTGCAATTCTTGTCACTGTCAATAGTTCACAAATATGCCAGTCTGTACAATCAATATACAACTGATGTCTTGGGCTGCTGTTATGATATGCCCATTTGAGGCTGCAGTACCAACAGCCTTGGTGATTCAACTTGCACTAGCCCTGTGACCCACTGGACCATATACCAGTAACATCATGCTACAAGTGTTACCATTATGCACAGTCAAAAAATGTCATAATAAATACATTAGTCATGTTAGTACTGACCAAAAAAGCCGCTCTTTTCCATTCTCGACCCTTCATAGTCTTATAAAGTCTGGCAGAGAAGTATCCAGCAATGAGACCCATGAAGACATACAGGAAGATGGCTGCTGTCATAAGGGCACCACGTGAGGCAGGAGACAGCATCCCCAACATCGCAAAAACTGAAACATTTTATTGAATTTTATGGAACCGACTCATGTATTTGGGTCAGTTCATGGGGACAATACACAGCACAAGCAGAAATTCTCGTACACGCAAGAAAGAAATCAGTAGAACTAAATTCAGATAAAGGGTAACATCAGCATGTCATTTCAATGTTTCTTTACCTGAGGGTACAAGCAGTCAGGGCATGCAGCTGACTACTCATTTCCATTTCTGACAAGGTTACAAACAACCAGAGCTGTAACTACATGCCTCCATGGCATGGACAGGGACAAACTGACCGACACAGCCACAAACTGACCGACACAGCCACAAAGCTGCACATTACACTGCCATTACCATTCTCATTCGAATAGTTAATAAAACGATATTTCGAAGTGTTGCTAAATGAAAAGTAATAACTTTCGTCTGACCCTGTAACAGTGTGACCAATATGTCAGCAAACCTACTATCTTCATTGTAAAGGCAGAAGTAGTACCTTTCTACCAAACTACACAGTGTCACAACAAAAACCTTAATATTTACCACTACAAGAACATTAAATCATCCCACACAAGGCAAACACCATCTCTTAAAATAAGTCCTCATCCCTTTACTGAAGACTGATACATACAAATAGTAATGAGAGCCATGAAGAAGATCTGAATACCGCTGCCAATGACAGCTGCAAAGAGTCGTGAGTATCTCGGTGGTCTAAATACATCTCCATGTACAAGTTTCCAGCCTGTTTCTTCAATAGCCTCATCTGGTCCTTCATCAGCGTTGTAACGCGCAATGTCACGCCTCAGTGTCCGCACCATGATCATCGTCAGAATTCCTGCCAGGAAGGAATCATATCTTACACACAAATAAAACAAACAAAAAAAAAGTCTTAAACCACTTTAACACAGACAGACAGACAGAGACCAAATTCCATTGTATGGCCCATTCTTACCAGACAGGAAGAATACGACGACAAGAGAATTGATGATAGAGAACCAATGAATCTGAACATCACTCATGCCAAGGTAAATGTCCCAGCGACTGGCCCAACTGACTTCTGACTTCCTCCAGTCCACTGAGTATGTGAAGAAAAGACTGGTTACAGCCTGCTCATTCACTAGCTGACGCTTTGGTTTATCAGGGAATGAACATGTGTCATCATTAGAAAATGCCAGCTGTGACTGATCAATGCTCTTGGCTTCAACTTCAAATCCCACAACACGGTAAGTCTCCCTGAAAAGAAATACAATATGAATTGACATAACTACTGTAAAGGTGGAACTGTAGCCACCAATGTCGTGATGGCACATAAGGAGAGTGGAGGAATAACTCCACTCATTCTTAACTGTGACACTAGAGGGACATGAGTGGCCACACCCCTGGAGGAAGAACCCCTGGTACCCAACGCACTGGAGACTGGGTGGGCCCCACAGACAGTCTGGACATTTTGGAGAACAAAAATCGCTTGCCGTTGCAGGGGAATGAACCCTGGGCCATTCAGTCCATAGACTAGTCACTATACCAACTACATTATCCTGGCTGCTAATATAATTACTGCATGTAGAGTATATTCTGTTTCTGTTAAAAAGAGCCAACAGCTTTCTTTCTCTGCTATGAATTATCATCTTCATTATAGAGCTTCATCTTCTTAGGTTTAGCCATGTGATAGGTTGAAGCAGTTCCAGTGTTTATTTCAGTTGCCATCTTCAGGCTACATGAGGATGTAAACTGAAAGACATCTCAGTAAGGACACACAGCATGATGCTCTCCAATTAGTATAGGATCCAGTGATGGTTCCTTGTAACACATCCACAAACCTGTGAGTTATATACATTGGGAGAATTTCTTAAACACCTGAGCAACCATTATCTTCTCAATAAGGATGTTGATCTGTGGAGCTAGTTACAGGATACATTTAGCTGTATGTGTTGGTTATCACTAAATTCTCCTATTTATTACTTTGTGCAGCACTTACTCATTGTGTGTGTGGTACAGCAAAATAAGTTTCAGGTGATTATTGATGTAGACAGAATCTCCAATCACTTCACCCAGCCGATAGCCATGTTCATACTGAATCTCAGATGTTTCCTTATTCTCTTTCTTTGTAGCACATGGGAGGTTATCTACCAGTCTAAAAAAAACGAGGAGCATAAGGTAAGTGAATTGTACAGTCCTTGAAAATTATTAAACTCTACACACAGAAAACATGTTATGGAATTTTTGAAACCTCTGTTACTACTCACAGATGAACAAAATATTCGTGTCTGATACGACTTGCAACCGTCTGCGATTCTTCTACATTCCAATTTATAGGGTACTTGGGGGAATGACAAAGTAAACGACAGCGAACACTTTCTGCCATCTGAACTTCATATGGAGTGTTGACAATCCGATCTCCACGAAGTACTTCACCTGAAAGCCATTTGTTGGTTATGTTGGTAATCTAGCTTTCCAAATATGCATAATTCTGTCTTAGAGGCTCTAATACTTACCTAAATTTTCAGACTTGTATTTGAAAGTTCCATTTTTTGGTGGACAAAAAGGTAGTGAGTAGTACTCATAAGGAAGTTGTGTGTGAGTACTTGTCATTTTCACAGCTTTGACATCAATCCGAGCTCCAAATTTAAATTCTACAGGTGCCACTCCAGGGACATAAAATGCTTCCCTGACGTCCAGCCATATACATATCATGAAAAGCAGCGCCTTCCACCACCGCCAAACCTACAAAGCACATAACCAACACCTTTGGCAACCATCATATAACAGCTGATTGCATACTAATATTATTGCCAACAGTCCAGCTTCCTGAAACGGCTTTCATATTAACGAAAACAACTTCAGTCATTCGGAACTTTTTACCTCTCACATAATGAAATGGTAATGGTTTTAACACCATCAATATACAAATCCCAACGTTTTTTCAACAGGTTATACACTTTATGCCAACCTCTAATAACAGTTCACAATTATTAAGAACCAAAGTTATAACACCATGAAATATCGCTGTTAATAAATTCAATAGACTAATTACGAACTTAAATGACAATTACCATTCTGGATGTTTAATCGACGATATTTTGCCGACGACTGTTCCCCACCCGACAGAACAGCACACGAAATTTACACGATTACGAGAACCATTATCGACTTGCATACAATCGACTATCGAGAGACATTATCAAACAAGTGTGCAACATTGAAACTTGAAAAATGAGCTGAGCGGGCCTGTCGGCGGTGGTAGTTAAGACCCTCGTTTCCCGTAACATAATTCCATATAGACTTGTATTTAAGTATCAACGTTTCGTAGGAGCGTGCCGCCTCCATCTGCAGGGTATTCAGGACGTTCAGGAAGAATAAATATTTCAGTTATTATGGTTGGTATCAATGAAATAATAGCCGTCAGTCAAATTGATACATTGAATTAATGTTATGGAAGTTTTCTGCACCTTTGTTCAAGATTTAAAAGTATAATTTACAAACTACATTTACCTTATTCATTATGTTGTCTGGAGTATCTTCCTAATTCATTACTATTTTAACTTGATTCTACTTGTACTACTCACCACTGGGAAAAAAAATATGGCCAGTGAATAAGTATCCCACGTGGGACTTTGTATTTTCATCTTATTTTATTGGGAAATGCAATTTATAAGGTTTCTATGATTAATCGAAACGATGGTTCAGGTATGTATGTTGAGGATTAGCATATAACATGTACGCTGTATATATTTATACGCTGTAATGAATGGTTTTATATAGCTCAATTTTTCTTGGTTTCTTTCCCAGCATTTTGTTTGTGGTTTGTAAAATGGCAGCACTTCTCACGTTTGACGTTGAGCGTCAGAATAAAATTCTTTATTGAAATTGGGTAATAAAAGTGTTTCATAGTGAACTCATATATGAACGATTACGCCTTATGTGTTTATATGTTTGTATAATTGTTTGTATATATGTTATTTGTAGGCATTGGATGAAATAATATCCAGAGATTTGCCGCAGGCATTTCAGCTATTGAGAGAAATGAATGAGAGTGTGCAGGAAGTTATACAGTTAGTTGACAACATGCTTGCTCGGGTGAAAAGAGGAGAAGTGTCAACAGATAAAGTGAGTCGGAATTTGTAGTAATAATACTGAAGTGCATTCCAAGGAATGCGTTTTGAATCGGATCTAGACCAGACCAGTTCTCTCAAAATGTACTAATATGGAAGTGGGTACTGTTGTGCATTCCGGAAGAATTCGAAACGCTAATTTACGTAACAGAAGTGACATATATGACTGAACATGTAATTTGTAACCTATTACATAGTGTTCTAAGATGCAATACTGCTGCGGGCAGAGATCTGATTCAGGGTTGCTAATTTTGATGGCATACGTGATGTAGCAAACAGTCGTGAACTCATTTAAGGAAATATTACAATAAACTATAGAATGACGCATGGTACGTACATTTGTGGCAGTAATTTAGAATTATTCAGAAATTAAGACCCTGCCCCCCATGCTGAAGACATTATTCAGATTAAATATCACCTCAGAGGATGGAATACCAAACAGGATATTCATTCCATATCTGTTTGTCAACACAACCTTGGTATAATAAATGTTTCTGGTACATGTATGTTGTGCGTCAAGTGAAGACACTCCTGTGGACTAAATGCTTCTTTTGTTTTTCTGATTGCTGTTGCTTTCTGGTTGTAATTTTTATATTCATTTGTACCACAGGGTTTGAGTTTTCTAGAAATGAAGTACCACATGCTGCTGAGCTATCTCATCAACTTGACGTATGTGGTTCTGCGTAAATGTTCTGGTAAAATGATTGAAGGAGATCCTGCCATAGGTATGTTATTAGCTTTTCTGTTGACCTATGACCTACATATAAATATCTGCACCCTCCTGACTTGTTTGTGCATTTCTCTAAGCATTTCTACTTGCATGCCCTGTCTGTGAATTACTTGGTTCAGGTTTGCATGCTACATTAAACTTGTAAGTTTCAGTAAGTTGAGACTCCATTACATTTTGATGTTGTGCTGTAGGGTGTTTTTTTCCTACTTGACCGATAAATGCCAGCTGGAGACTCTGGTGAGTGTTTATGAGACTTTCTACAAGGGCATTATCACAGTGATCATTTGCCTGGCTCCTGTCATCGACTGTTAAACTTCCCCGACAGGCAGCCTACATTGTGGCGCTGGCAAAGTGTCGGGTGGCGTGTTGGGCCGGCGCTTATGGGTCAAGCAGGAGAAGACCACTCTATATTTGGTCACCACACATTTTGCAATATCATTTAGGCCCCTGTGACTTTGAGTTTCATAAAAGACAGATACTTTTGAGTAGCTGAAATCTTTTACCTGCTTAAAGAAAAGTCTGTTTCATTCTGTTTAGTTTTGAAGTCTGATTAATGTACTTTCCTTTCAAGCATCTTCATCTAGTTACAAGTACCATAATCTCTCAGTATACAATTATTGTATTATGCAGAAATTAATACCTGTTTTTCAATTTGTGAACCATTTTTCTTTATGAGCTCCTTCCCCTCACAGTGCCTGAGCTGTTGGTTCATGAGTCTTCTTGAGTGCACAAAACATTGTGGCATTCCATAGCAGTGTGCACAGAAGGAGCATCATAGCAATATCTCAGTGTTCTTGTAGCTTTGTTGTGAAGTTTGTTGTTTGTGGTGTTCATTTTGCACTGATTAAATCTTCAGGAGCTTCATATATTATATTTACTGTAAGGATGGTGAATAATTTTTATGCATGTTTGATACATCTTTAATAATGATGTGACTGTGTATATGTTGGTGGCTAGGAATATCATTTGAGGGTAGTAACTGACCATAATGTGGGAAGTACTAGGCACAGTCAGAAAGTAAAGTGAATTTATTAATTACTTTGTGTGCAACTACCTGTAACAAATACAAAGTGTATCACTTCTCAATACAGTCACCGGGTTCTCTCTCCCTTCCCAGTGCATGTTGTTTAGCAGTTCACAAGCCTTGTGATTCCATCTGTGCAGAAAGTTTTTCGTTGAGATTAAAGCCACTTATACACTGCATCCCCAGTTTCATCACTGGCAAATTCTCGCCCTCACAAGGCTTCTTTTAGCAGTCCAAACTTGTGATAATCCAATGGAGCTAGGTCTGGACTGTATGGGGCTGGGGGGTGTGGGAGAAATTCAAATTGCAGCTGCCTGATTACTTCACTGGTAGCTGCTGAGGAATGCAGATGCATGTTATTGTGGAGCAAAAGAAACTCCTTGCACAGCAAACTTCTGCACTTGTTGCATATCTCTGGCTTCAGCCTTGATTTCACTATTTCAGTGCATGATGTGGCAGTAACAGTAATGCCTTGCTCAAAGTAATGTTCCAGTAGCAGCCAATCACAGTTCCAAAACAAGAGCAGCATCACTTTACCTGCAGAGGCCTAGGATTTGAATTGTTGTCTTATTCTTCCTCCCCTTCTGAGATGTGGGGTGTTTCCACTCCATACTCTGTTGTTTAGCGCATGATTCGTAAAGACGGACCCATGTTTCATCACTCATGACAATTCATTGTAACGGGTCCTCTCCTGGGCTATGTCTCTGCAAGAAACCCTCAGGTGTCTGTAAATGGGTCTGTTTTTGTCACTTTATTAACTGTTTTGTTACCCATCTTGCAAAGAATTTGTGATAGCTGAGGTCATCGTGGGCAATGGAAAATTCTGATCCATACCTATTGCCCACATTTAATGGAGTATCACATACAGTAATCTGTTTCCTTTAATCATTGCAGCCACTTCAGCACGGTGGTCATCTGTTTGTGATGTTGAAGACCGGCATGATCACTCTTCATCATCAGCTGTTGTCCTTCCATGTTTAAATCTGTCCACCCATTCGTTTACATTTTTCTGTGCCATGCAGTGTTCACCATATTGTGTTGACATTGTCTTATAAATTTCAAAAGTTTTCACACCTGCTGACCACAAAAAAACATATCACAGCACACTGTACTACAGCAGTGCAGTTCGAAAGTGGTGCTGCCATATTTAGGGGAGATTTATAAACAAATACAAGACTAACTGAATCTTGACACTGACTCTTCATGACAATGACACAGTATGTAGTTACTGAGACAAATACTAGGTTTCACAGACTATCAATTGCAGTGCCTCTACAGGCAAATTTTCTGTTCTCTTTGATTCACCATCATAAAGCAGAGGTAAATATAGGGTGGTTCCCCTGCATGCTGTCGCAGTGGAATGGAGGGAAAATTATGTTCTGTTAATGAGTTTTTAACATGTGAGCAGGAGCAGTTTTTGGGGATAGTTGTTTTGTTACTTTTTCCATTAAATGAAATGATACTTACAGACGGTGTTGGGGAAAAGTGTCAAGATGGCAGCACAATACTGTCTGTGTGATGAAATGGTGATTGAAGTGTGTTTTGTAAGACTGAGATATATTCCAGATCGCCTGGTTGAAATACGCACGGTACTGGAGAAGATTCGTCCTATTGACCACAGATTGAAACATCAAATTGATAAACTGGTGAAGACTGCAGCTACAGGATCTGCAGTGGGATCTGACCCAAGCAACTTCTGTGCTCGTCCAGAAAATATGATAAGTAAGGCGGAAGAATCTGAAGAAAGTGAAACAGAAGATGAGGATAATAATGCAGGCAGCAAAGAAGACAAGTTAAAAAAGGGAGTCTACGTTCCACCCAAACTTGCTGCTGTTCACTATGGTAAGTTAATATTCTGCCCAAATTTGCTGCTGTTCACAATGCTGCGTGTACGTACTGTCTGAACTTCCTGCTATTCACTATGGTAAGTTTTGTACAGATTGTGCATGAGGTTAGTCAATAATACGCTTATGTTGCAGTTATTTTGGGTTCTCCATTTTCAGGTGTAATCACAACAGTCCACATTTAACTCTACAGGTATCCCACTGCTACTCCATGCAGTCCTTGCCATATCTGAGGCAACTCTCATATAATGGGAAGTGCTTTCGTATTTCCCATTGAATAGAAGTCCGTGTCCCATATTTTCAGCCATCATATCACAGCTGTTTCCACCTTGCAATCATCTTTAAATTGATGGCTGCTGAGGTTTTGCTTCGTTGCTGGAAACAGATGATATTGCTTGGTAGTGAATTTCTCTGTCACATCCATTGTAGGTTCTTATGAAATTTTATGCCATATAAACATATTTTCTGGCCAATTTGCATAGTGCACCATTACTTGACCTGCTTTCTGGTATTTTACCAGACATTATTTTAGCTGTAGAATGTCTGTTGTGGAGTATACCAAGTTTTAACTAGATTTCATTGTACTTTTGCTCTATATTCAGGAGGTCATTGGTCCAGATGGTGGCTCAGCTATAGATTATCATGACTGAAATGTTTCATGGTTTTCACAGTCCATCTGTACATGACAGGATAGTACCCACAAACAGTCCATCTGTACATGACAGGAAAGTACCCACAAACAATCCCTGCTCACATCTGTCCACATGCTTTCCTCTGTTCAGTATACCACTTGATGCTGTATAAACTGAACTGCTGACAGTATTGTTAAATAAACTGTACATAATTGTCTCCTGGAAAGTTTAGTGATTCAGGTGTGTGGTTTTTAAAGAAAACCAGTGTAATTTATCATATCAAAAAGGCTTTTATCATTTGTGTGATATCTGTCATTCTGTTTGTCTGTCGATCCATCCATCTATCTATCTCTCTGTCTATTAGATTTCCAGTGTTCCACCTGTTACTGATTCTGAGTCACTTTTTGCCAAATTTGCCCATTTATTGCACCATCTGTTAACTTATTCTGCTTCATCACTCTTTCCACTTCCTTTTCCCACTTTTCTTCTGGGTATTGTCATCATCTTTCTCCTAGTGACCATGTCATTGTTCACTAGTCGGCCGTGATGTGACACTAAGCTGATGTTTTGAGGCCTGTAGTGCCGCAACACAGTGCCACACTGAGGCCTGTAGTGCTGCAACACAGTGCCACATTTAGGCCTGTAGTGCCGCAACACAGTGCACACTGAGGCCTGTAGTGCTGCAACACACTGCCACAACACAGTGCCACATTCCAGGCTTTGTGTTCTGTAATGCTTCCATGACAGCTGGCTGGCTTGGTCATAGAGATGACAAATATACTCCCTCTATTTTCCAAACTATGTGATATCACAAGTCAAGTTATTGCAGGCTTAATAATCACTGTCCTGTGTCTGAGTTGGCTGTGTCCTGTTAGAAACAGGAAAGTTTACCTTTTACCTGTATGACATTCAGATGGTGATGAAAGTTGGGCAGACAAGCAACAGCGTGTGTTGGAACGTGCCAGAAAACGAGCCTTGGGCAGCTCAGTAATGCAGGAGCTACAGGAGGAATACTTTGATCGTCCATCTGAAGTGTCGCATCGTGACGCCACAAAGGCCACTCTGGTTCAGCAGCTGCGCCACAAAGAGGAGTAAGTGACAGGACGTCAAAAATCTGCACACACTTAAGCATGACTAGATGTATACACATATAGTGTGATTGAGAAGTGGTGCATGTATGCTGTTAGGTTGATCGGAACATTTCACCAACACTGACACCTTCAGATCAGTTTATTTCACCTATTTTCATTCTAATAAAGTATGGAATAATTTTGGGGGGTAATTGATCTAACAGTGAAATGGTACTTACTTTACAGCAGGATATTGTTAGAATTATACTGGCAGCAAAACCTGTAACTCCTGTGGAATTGTATTTAAGAAATTAGAGATTTGACTTGTTCCATGCCAATGTCTGTTTTCACTAATGAACTTTATTGTAAATAACCAAGAACATTTTGAAACAAATTCATCTGTACTTTTTGCTAATACAAAGAATAAGCACCATCGTCCGAGATCAACTGCCAGTGTTTTGTGTTTCAGAAAAGTGCTTTCTGTGCTGGCATCAAAATGTTGAACAGTTTACGACTGTCTGTCAAATCTTAGGAATTAAAATGCACAATTTAAAGTAGCATCAGCAGATACATGCACACCCCTGTTGCCCTGTTGATGGATTTTTTATGTTAGAAGAATGATTCATTACACTGTGTATGAAATGTTTATAGAATTGTTTTGTATTGTACTAATTATGTATATTTTCCACATGTTTACAGGTATGAGGAGACGTATTTCACACGACTCCCAACAACAAAACAAGAACGCCACAGGGCTCACAAAATGACCACTCTTGGTACCTTAGGGGACGAACTTACCCGCTTCGGCGATCTTCGTGCTCTTGAAGGAGGTGCAGGTGCATCAGGGTCTTCAGGGGGTACCAAGAAAAGAAAGCATTTTAAAGGCAAGAAGTGTAAGTACTGCCATTGTTAAGGAGTTCGTAGTTTGTAGGGTTTAGTGGGTAAGTGGATAAGTGAATTGTTCTACAGATCAACATTAAACATTACTATTTCTTGCACTTCCAGCTTTCAAGAAGAGGAGATTCCACTGAGCACTGAGTCATTGTTAATATCATCATTCACAGCTGCTGCATTTCATTTGGACCTTTGTCCCAGTTACTTAACGTCTTTGTGCAGTTCAGGATGGAAGATAAGGAAGATAATGTGGTGAATAATAATGAGTCAGAAGTCATGTTGAAAAGTGGGACCATTCCAGAGGACTGTCAGAACTGTGGTGCATTTAATTCTGTTCATGGTATTTATTACATTTTACATGACATACCGGCGGCAGTTTTGTTTGCTTTATACTTTGGGGAATCTCATTGAATTATTTATATTTATAATGACAGTAGGATACTCATGTCAATAGGATCTGGCAGTCCTCTTTTATTATAACCCATTTCTAATGATTCCTGCATACTTGAATTTACTGTGTACTGAATTCTTTCATTTCATATCTGAAAGACAACTGGCGAAAGAACCAGTCCTTATGCCTGGAAAGAATTTCCCTTATAATTTTGCAGTTAAAGTTCTTACTCCTAAAATAAAATGCAGAAACTGTTTCCACCAAATGAGAAGAATAACCAAATGCCAGTCAAACATCCCATCAGCAATATGCCGAGTAAAGGAGGACTAACCCACCCACTTGTCTGAATATACTGACCAGACATATGGGTTGTACTTGTAGAGGAATGTGATCTTCTTATACCAATATTCACATCACTTTCCACTTCCATTAGCAGATGCATTTCTCACAGTTCTTTCCTTCTTTCAATAAACAACTTATCACCATCACTGCATATAAGTCACACAACACATCAAGTTTTATTGTTAAGTCCACTTCTCTTGGTTATAAATTACAAAGTTTCAAGGCAATTTATCGCCTTGCACCAGAGAAGAAAAAAAATATGATTATATTAGACCAGATGTATGTATGTATTTGTGGCACAAGGCACAGTACTGTAGTTTACTGACCTGCTGAAAACACTTGCCAGCTGTTACTGTCGTGTTACAGTACCGTAACAAGACAGGCAGTATAATACTGTGGCATGCTGTGTTTGGTGTAATTTAAATCACATTTTAAGGTTCACTTTTAGCCATGCCACTTTCATTCCAGATGCATTATTGATAAAGTTCATGTGGAGAATCAGTATTGCATTAATATGGTGGTATACATACGTACGTACGTCATGACAGATTTGTTGTTGTTGTGTCTTTATTAAACATAGTACTTCAGTTCACAGTTTACATACTGTGTGTGGGAAATTTATGTGAATTTGGGAACAACAAGATTGAGAGGTAGACCAAGAAATAGAAGGTGAGGTGAGAAAGGATGGAAGAATAGTTGGTAGAGAAGGGTGGCAGGAAAAAGTACATAACAGAGAGGAATGGAAGAAGCTCCTGAGAAAGGCAAGGAATCATTGAATTCTGCACATGCCAATGGAATGAATGAATGAATGAATGTGTGAAATTTAATCAGTATGTTTACGTGTCAGAAATACTTCATATACATTTACTTAAAACAGTCCTGTAACACAGTTGTGCCAGTAATCATGCTCAGATCAATTATTTGGGAATATTTCATTACTGATTTTATGTTCATGTGACCATGCATCATAACAAATTTCTTTGTAATAAAACCAACCAGATGCACTAATTTCACAAATTTATTTTGTCATGAAACTCTACATGTTTCAGACAGTTCATCTGTCCATTATTAGGAGCTTATTCACTGTACACTCAGCAATGGTGTATGTCATACAGGTTTGTAGACAACTTTCAAGCAGGAGCATATGCTCCTGCTCGACAGCTGTATGACATATACCATTTCTGAGTGTACAGTGAATAAACTCCTGATGATGGACAGACGAACTGTCTGAAACATGTGGAGTTTCATGACAAAATAAATCTGTGAAATTAGTGCATCTAGTTGGTTTTATTACAAAGCAAATCCATTACTATGTAACAGCTTACTTAATTTTGTATGATTTTATCTACACCCGTCCACGTTCAAAATGTACATACAGCGTAGTGCAGTGGGCAGTACAACGGACCTGTCATCACTGAAGGAGGCGTCACATACCGTGTGCTACAGTGCACATGTTCAAGTCGGGTGACTTTCCTTTCACTCAGTTCCAGGTTGTGACTGCATCTACAAACCCAGCATTTTATATGTTTTTAAAATACAGATGGCACAGGTAACAGAACTTATAGAAAAAAACAGCTGCAACTGGAAAGAATGTGTTGACAGAATTTGCTTGAACAGGGTTCCAAAAGAGAATATTAAAATATTAGTGAAAAGGGAAAGAGGTTTGGGAGGGCATTTGAAATGAAGGGTTCTGTTTTTTAAATGTGTATAGCAGAAAGTTGGCACTAACTTCGCCGACCGGCGGCGGCCGCTCTGTCGGTATAGTTCGCTCGCGGACTAAGGCCACGGAGTTTAGTTTAGTTTATAGCAGGTCTTGATATGCCTAGTCTTAGAAAT
>Ga0209629_10002030_pt1 | contig 13434 bp, 1 predicted proteins | sample TergutCu122P5_FD_187286 | JGI IMG/M metagenome (GOLD analysis project Ga0209629, IMG submission 187286) | Cubitermes ugandensis P5 segment gut microbial communities from Kakamega Forest, Kenya - Cu122 P5 (SPAdes) (version 2) | ecosystem: Host-associated > Arthropoda: Insects > Digestive system >... | reverse complement strand
CTCCGGTACGGGTGGCTTGACAAATTCCGCCCGATGTGCTAGTGTCTCATCCGGATGGGATTTGAACTGATTTTTCGAGGATTTTTGTTGCAGGGCAAGGAAGCGACGACGACGCTTGCCTTTGGCAAGCTAGGAGGAGCTGACGCAGTACTGCGGCAAAAAAGACCGAAAAGTCAGTTCAATATCTCGCCGGATGCGGCACTACGGTTGCCGTCATTGCGGCCCCGGATCAGGTCCGGGGTGACGCCCGCAATCGCCCATACGTGCCAGAAGCCAGAAGCCAGATAAAACCAGTACTGTAGGGAACGGTCTTGACCGTTGCGCCTTTGCAGTACGGTGTGGGCGGCCACGCCAAGCGCTTTCGCGGAGCGAAAGTGGCGGCGAAGCGCCAGTATGCCCCGAAGGGGTAAACCGCAAGAGGCCGCCCCTACGGTTGCCGCAGTAGCGCACAGGGCGCGGGGGAACACAGTTCACCCCTACCAGAGGCTGAAAAAAATAATAGAAAGCTCTGCGACAAGATTGTCATAAACGATGAAATTACCGTGCGGATTTACTTGTAAATAATATTTAGAACGCGCCCGCAATTTCATAATATTATGTCTGTTTTTTCATTGTACAAAATAATACTGACAGAATAATGCACAAAAACGAATTGACAAAGTTTTACAGTAATGCTACACTGTTAATATAAAAGCGTCTAACTTACTCAAAAGCGTATTACTAATGAAGGAGATGTAAAATGCGGTACAGTTTTATTAGAATCCCAAGAAGGCTTCTGAGCATGGTTTTGGTTTTTGCCATGGCGGCATCCGTTGGGGGCTTTACTCAGGCGAGCAGGGTTGTCAAAGCCGCGGCGCCGGTTACGCTGGAGCTCGCTCAAAGCGGTACGTTCCCGTTTGCCGGCGCGGTCAAAGATGTTGACTGGGGCGGGGTCACGGGCACGCCTGATCTGGAAAACCAGTTCATCGCCAACGGCGGCGCGGGTATGTGGATCAGATGGAAAAATATTGACCTCCAGGGCGGCATCGGCGGCTGGGTGATGTCCTACGCCAAAGGCAACGCCGCCGAGACCAGGAACTTTGAGGTTCTGGTCTCGAAGCCGGGCGCCGCGTTTTCCGAGGCGAAGTCGCTGGGCGTCCAGAGTTTCAACGCGATAAACACGGGAAGCTGGAACACCAATCCGACGTCCGCGCCGCAATACACGGTCGGCAGCCCGCTGCTGGACGGGGTATGCGACGTTTTCATCCGCACCGTTGACGGCTCGTGGAATTTCCGCAGCGTAAGCCTGAACCTCAATGATGTTCAGACGGTGACGCTCACCAACATTCCGCAGCCGCGGGCGCTGGGCGTCGACTATAACGGCGGCAGCGCGGCCGGCGGCGCGATGAACCCCAACGATGGCGCATATGTCGGGAACATTCAGGGCAGCGCCAACGGGGATTCCTGGATAAGGTACACCGGGGTGGATATCCCCGGCCATATCGCCAGCTTTCAGATACTGTACTCCGCGCCCAATCTTGTGGCCGGCAGACGAACCGAGGTTTGGATTGCCGACGCGGGCGAGGGCATTGATAAGGCCGTGAAGGTCGGCGCGGCGGACACCTCCGCCCCCTCCGGCGGCTGGACCACAACCCCGCCGGCCGTGGCCGAGTGCACGGATATCGCGCCGCACCACGGCGGGACGAACAAGACCATATTCGTCAGGTTTTATCCCGGCACAAGCGGGGCGCATGACCTGAATTACCAAAGCGTCATCCTCACCCTCGGCGCGGAGCAGCTTATCGTCTACCCCACAGTCACGCTGAAAAGCCTGACCCAGCCCGCGAACGCCCCCTGGTCCGGCACGGCCTACTACGAGAGCCACGGCGCGGGCAACAACGAGGGCACGGTGGGCATCGACGCCGGCGATATGGGCGACACCTACGTTGGCAACCTCTCCGGCGCGAATTCCTGGATAAGGTACAATGACGTTGACTTAAAAGCCGGCGTTTTGAAATTTGACATAACATACGCCAGCGGCGGCACCGGCAACGCCAACACGAGGATTGTGGATGTTTACGCGGCCAAAGCCGATAATCGCATAGAAAATACCGTCGCCGCGCCGGGGCAGGCCAGCACGGACAGAACCGGTTACGCCCAGCGCGGCGTCCCGATACCGGCCGCCGCCGACGGCACGCCGAACGCCGGAAGCGGGTTCTACTACGTCGGGAGAATGACCAGCAACCAGACCAGCAGCGGCTGGAACGGCCCCGGAGTGACGGTGACGGTCGACCCCGCGAACCTCAGCGCGTATATCGGCGGCAAAAAAGACGTTTACATAAGGCTCACCGACGCCTCCAACTTCAACTTCGGCGGCATGCTTCTCACCCTCAAGGACGGGGCCTTCGCGGACCCGGTTGACCCGATCAGCCCGGATTACAGCTACACCGAATCCTTGCCGGCCCGGCCGGCCGCGGCGGACGTCGCCCCTTATCTGCGTACATACCAGGACGCGCCGGCTTCCACGGCCAACATGGCCGGCGACAGCTTCGCCAATTCCGGCGCGACGCCTATAGGCAACGGCTACATGGGCGCGACTGTTTACGGCGGCGTGCTCGACGATATGATCCTCACAAACGAAAAGACGCTGTGGTCGGGCGGCCCCGGAGCGGTCACCAATTACACGGGCGGCATGATACCCGGTAAAGCCGCCGACGCGCAGGTTTCGCTGGAAAAGGTCCGCAACATCGTCGATCAGCAGGTCAACGCTTACGCGCCCGGCTCCCCGACGGGCACCTACCCGGACGCGCTGATTACGTCGGCTGACGCCAGCGGAAGAGGCGTCGTCGCTACGGAAATCACCAACAATCTCTTCGGAACCAGGGACGGCTTCGGCTCCTATCAGGAACTGAGCCGGATTCATCTGCTGGATAATTTGGCCCCGTCGCCGGCCCCCGCCGTCGATACAACCAAAATCGCCGCGAGCGACCCGGGAAGCGGCACAGAGACTGTCGGAAACATATTCAAAACCGGAACCGATAAGTGGTTCGTGGGCTCGGTACCCACGGCGGCCGCTCCCATCTGGGTTATGTGGGGCTACGGCGAAGCCGTCTCCTTCACCCAGTACAACATACAGACCGCCAACGACATGGAAAACCGCGACCCCAAATCTTGGAAGCTTTACGGCTCCAACACCGAAGGTGTAACCGGCGGCTCGGACGCGGGCTGGACGCTGCTTGACGACGTAGCGGACGCCGCGATGCCCTCGGCGCGCAACACGGCCAAGCTGTTCACGATGTCCCCGGCCAACGCGGACGCGGGCAAGCCATATAAGTATTACAGGCTGGTAGTCACGGCTAACAAGGGCGGCGGCCAATTCCAGATATCCGGCATATTCCCTGTTTTCGGGGGAGCCGCGCCCCCCGCGGAAAGCAGCCTGTACAGCAATTACCGCAGGGAATTGAACCTCGAAACCGGCATAACGACGGTTACGTATGATTACAAAGCGCCCGGCGACACGGCGGCGACGAAGTTCAGGAAAGAATACTTCATGGACTACCCGGATAACGTCATGGTCATGAAGATGTCCGCCGATAAGCCGTTCGACCAGAGGGTCACGCTTGAGACGATACAGACCAAGGGCGTTATCAGCGTAGACACTGACAAACAGATAATCCAGCTGACGGGGCAGCCCGCCGACCAGAGGGCCGACGGCCTGAGTTTCTTCCAGCAGATTAAAGTCTACAGCCCGACCGCGGGCTCGACCGTCACGGCGGTTGGCGGCGGCTTAAAGGCGGCCAATACTCAGGAATTGATCGTCGTCATGGCGGCCGGCACCAACTACAAGCCGGATTACACGGATTCTTTCAATTTCCTGCGAAACAAGGACGCCGCTTTCAACGACGTTAAGCAGCGCCTCAGCAGCGCGTTGGCGCTTGGCTACAACAAGCTGCTCGACAATCATCTCAACGACTATCAGGCGCTTTTCGGCCGGGTTGATTTTAAAATCGACGGCGTCACCGTCCCCGCCGTCACCACCAGCAGCCTGGTCGGCTCAAGCGGGAACAATTACAACAACGCCAGCACTAACGACAAGCGCTACATCGAAATGCTCTATTACCAGTTCGGGCGTTATCTGCTTATCGCCTCCTCGCGCGAAGGCAGCCTGCCCGCCAACCTTCAGGGCGTATGGGCGTCGAGCCTGGACCCGCCTTGGGAAGCGGACTACCACACCAATGTAAACCTGGAAATGAACTACTGGCCCGCCGAGACGGCGAACCTTGAGGAAACCAATCTGCCCATGCTTGAATATGTGGCGATGCAGGCCCCCAGGGGGCGGCTGGTGGCGCAGGAGTACCACCACACCCCCAACACCGACGACGGCTTCAACAACAAGGGCGGCCTGGTAAACAGGGGATGGACGTCCTACCACGTCAACAACATCTGGGGGCACGCCGGCCCGGAGAACTACTGGGAGGGCGCATACGCCCCCGCCGGCGGCACGTGGATTTCCCTTGATATCTGGCAGAACTATCTGTTTAACCACGACAAGACGATACTCCAGAAGTATTACGACGTGCTGATGGACGCGGCCATATTCTGGGTCGATAACCTCTGGACGGATACGGCGACCGGCAAGCTCGTCGCGAGCCCGTCATATTCGCCGGAACACGGGCCGTATACCTTCGGGACGACGTTTGACCAGGGCGTTATCTGGGAGATATTCCAGGACGCGCAGGACGCCTTTAAGGTCATGGGCGTTCAGGGGAAATACGACGCGGCGTTTGTTAAGGAAATTGCGGACGCGCAGAGCAATTTGCTGCTGCCCGATGTAAACGGCGTGCCTAATATCAAGGGCTTCAGAAGAACGGGCATCGGCTCCGCCGGCCAGTTTATGGAATGGCCGTATGAGAGCCGCCAGGACGTGCTGGGCACGGACGACCCGCCGGCCACCGGCACAAGCGTTCACCGTCACGCGAACCAACTGTTTATGCTCCATCCCGGCTCATTCATCGTTCCGGGGCGCTCCGCCTCCGACGACGTGTTCGCCAACGCGATGAAACAGACTCTGACAGTGCGCACCGACGACGGAACCGGCTGGTCCCGCGCGTGGAAGATGAACTTCTGGGCCCGCCTGAGAGACGGGGACCACGCGCTTAACGTCTTCGCGGGGCTTTTGAACAGCTCGACCCTGCCGCAGCTACTCGACACCCACGCGCCGTTCCAGATCGACGGAAACTTCGGCGCGACCGCGGGCGTAGACGAAATGCTGCTCCAGAGCCAGGGCGGTTACATCGAATTTCTTCCCGCCCTGCCCGCGGCGTGGAACAACGGGCACGCCTACGGCCTGAAAGCCAGGGGCGGCGTCGTCGTTGACATGGACTGGCATGACGGAAAAATCACCAGGGCAGTCCTCAAGCCGGGTTCGGACGGGCCCATAACGGTCAAATACCCGAGCGTTTCAACGGTTACGGTCCGCAATAAAGCCAACCAAATCATAAACGCGGCGATAGACGGCTCCGGCACCATAACCATCAGCGGCGCGGCCGGCGAGGAATACACATTAACCCCCGGCGCGGCGTTGACCACAAGCACGGCGGCTTTCCAAATACTTCCGGCGGACGCGGCCAATGTGGTTATTAAGGTAAAAGGCGCTTCGGGCACGGCTTATCCGGAAACCGTCGTGCCGGCCGGCGGCAGGCTTGAACTGCCGAACGGCGATTATCAATACGCCGTTACCGCCTCCAACTACGCGATGGACGCTATCGTGAGCCCCACGTTTGCCATCGCGAACGGCGACAAGCTTATCGACATAAAGCTGGCGGCCACCGACTTTACCGTGACATTCAGCGTGACGCCCCCGGCGGCGGCTGATACGGCCCAGATCACGGTGAAAGACGCGGCCGGCGCGACGCAGGTTCCGACCGCGCCGGGCGTGTACCAGCTCGCCAACGGCCAATACAGCTATACCGCCGCGGCGGCGGGCTACGCCGACAAGACCGGGACATTCACGGTCAGCGGCGGCGGCCTGCCTGTAAACCTGGCAATGGATCAGCTGTTTGACGTCACCTTCACCATTACCCCGGCGGACGCGGCTACAAACGCCGTCGTCACCGTAGCGGGCCAGACGGAGACCGCGAGGAACGCGTTCAGGCTGATTAACGGCACGTACGCTTACACCGTGGTATCCTCAACGCCGACCGCGGCCGCGCCCGGCGGCTATATCAAAAAGACGGGCGCGTTCACGGTCAGCGGCGGAAACCTGAACGTCGCCGTGCCGGAGATGCTGGCTTACACCGGCCAGTATGAGGTCACGTTCAACGTGACCCCGTCCGACGCCGCTTCGGGCGCGAAGATAACGATTCAGGACGCGGCCTCCGGGCGGACGCTGTACGCGGATTCACAGGATACGCTGTTCTATCTTAGCCCGGGCAAGTACGGCTATATCGTCGCCAACAGCGCGTATATCACCAAAATGGGCTTTATAGACGTCGTTGACGGCAATTTGACCGTCGACGCGCCGATGTCGCCCGCGCCTTCGGGCCAAATCCGGCTGTACGGCATAAACGGCGGGTATTTCAACACGGGCAATAACGGCGTGCTGAACCAGGAAAGCACATACTGGACGGGAATGATCCGGCCGCTTACCTGGATAAAATACCCCAGCACCAACATCGCCGGCGGCATAGACAGCTACACGGTGACGCTCGCCCGTGGAAACGGCACCACGACCGCGGGGTTTGACGTCCGCATAGCGCCCCCGGGGGCGCCGTTCAGCGAAGCCGTCTCAATCGGCGGTTTCTCGCAGGATATTTTCACAAACGGCTGGGGCGCGCCCGGCATTGACATAACCCGGTCCGGCAGCCAGATTTTGCCGCATCTGGGCGGAACCTACGACGTTTACGCCGTTATCACCGCGGGCGAGATCAACTTCGGCGGGATGTACCTGACGCTGAAGCCCATGCCCACGGAAAAACAGAGCTACAACGTATCGTTCAGCACAAGGCCGGACGGCGCGGCGGTCGCGCTCACCGCCCTGGACGGGACGCCCGTGAGCCCCGCCGCGGCGGGCGGCAAGACCTATTTCATACCGGAAGGTTTCTATAAGTATACGGTAAGCGCCGCCGGTTTCGGCTCAACATCCGACTATCTGATATTGGATACCTCCAAGTCGGTTACAATCGCGCTCCTCCCGGACACCGGCAGTTTCAGCCAGTCGCTTGAGGCGGAGGACGCGGTGATAACAAACGGTTCGGTAATCAGCAACCCCGCGTTTTCAGGCGGCAAGGGGGCGGGCAATTTCACCGCGTCGGCCGCGATCGGCAGTATCGACGGCACATTCTCAAATATTTCGAACGCGCGCTTCACCGTGCCGAGAGACGACACGGGCGTCGTCCCCGTGAATATTTACTACAGCAGCAACGTGACGGCGGACGGCCAGGCCTATATCGCGGTTAAATCCGGCGGCGGCGGTATCAAGCAGGTAGCCCTGAACCCGGCCGGCGTGTCCACGGTATTCGTCGATATGCGGGGATTGCCGAATAATATACTGTACGTATCCAACGTGGTCAGCCCCGCGAACGGGATTACCGTAAGCCTCGACCGCATAGCGCTTCATTCGGTCACCATTCCGGGTTCGGTAGAGCCGGGCCAGGACGACGCGCCTTACGCTCAGCCTGTAAATCCGATTATCAAAAGCATCTTCACCGCCGACCCCGAGATGCATGTGTGGCCGTCGGAGCCGGATAAGATTTACATCTACCCGTCGCATGACATTTATCCGTCGGCGGGCTGCGACCGTATGGATCAGTACCATGTTTACTCCACGACGGATATGAAAAACTTTACGGATCAGGGCGAGATTCTGCGTTATCAGGACATCGCGGACGCAAAGGCCGACACGAGTACCAACCTATGGAAGAACTTCTATCCGACCTCTACAGACGCCAGCGGGAACCGCCGAACCTTCATGTGGGCCCCCGACATAGCTTATAAGGACGGATGGTACTATTTCTACTGGCCGGTGCCCCTGGATATCAATAACACGCAGGGGCTCGGGGACTGGGGCTCCACATGGGTAACGGGCGTCGTGAGAAGCCGTTATCCCGACAGGGATTTTGAGCAGATACCGGAAAAGGACGCCTATCCCGGCTGGAAGGGCTATATTGAGGGTATGCCGTCCGTAATCGACGTGTCCGTGCGCGTGTACGACGGCCAGGCCTACATCTGCGTGGGCGGCGGGCAGAAATTCTACCAGGGCATGCTCGAGGACAACATGGTCCAGCTGAAGGAACCGTACAGGACCAACGGCTTGCTACAGGTGACGGACAGCAACGGCACCCCGGCCGCCGATACGGCCTATGACCACGTTTTAAGGCCGAGTTCCATACTCCAGAGGCTGCCCAACTTCCATGAAGGCCCGTCCGTATTTGAGAGAACCAACGACTACGGCGAAAAATGGTATTACCTGATCTATCCGGGCGGCTATAACGAACCGGGGAAACTGTCCGGGGACGGGTTCCATTACGCGATGAGCAAAGACCCCTTCGGCTTTAACGCAAACGGCGACAACGGAACTACCTGGCAATACAAAGGTGTGTTCTTCGACGCCGCCGGTTGGGATACTATCCACGGCTCCCTGCTTGATTTTAAGGGCCAGGCTTATCTGGTATACCATACCGCGGACCTTTCCGGCGACGGAACGCTGCGCAGCGTATGCATGGACGACATTCAGTTTAACCCCGACGGGACGATCGTAAGACGCGGGAAATCCCTTACCGGCCCGACGGCGGTTCAGGGCGCTCCCGCGTATGTCAGGCCGGGCGGCACAGTGTTCAGCGTTAAGGACGACGCGGTTATCACCGGCGACCACACCGTTTACAGGGACACCGCCTCAGGCGGCGACAACTACGTCGTCAGCGATATGAGCGGCTCGGGAACCGGCGCGACGACAATAACCATAAACGGCGTTGACGGCGGCGGCCTGAACCCCAACGGCAAGGGCAACCGCGCCATGCTGGTGTTCAACTACTCAACCGCGAGCAACCTGCCCAAAATGCGGCTTACCGTAAACGGCACGAATTACGCGTTCATCAACTTCCCTAAGACGGGCGGGCGCTCCTTCTTTGCGGAAGCCGAGTTTACGACGAAGGCCCTCAACCCGGGCCCGAACAATACCATAGTGCTCAACGGCCTGGCCGAAGCCGGGCAGGGCTTCGTGCTCAACTCCGTGGAGGTTATACTGTTTGACGATTCCGGCCAGGCCGGGCTCACCGACATCTCCGCCGACGCCAGGGTTACTATCGAACCCGTTTCAATCCCCGGCCAAAGCGATTCGGATTTCAACCCCAGGTTCAGCGTCACGGCTAAAGAGGATATCGCGCTGAAGCTCGTCGTCGCCCAATATGACGCCGCCGGCAGACTGGCCGCGATAAACTCAAACAGCACAACCCTGAAAGCGGGCGGCAAGGCCGAACTGCAAGCCTCAATCCCCTACACAAACAAGGCCGGCACATATAAGTTCTTTATCTGGGATTCGAGCTTCGTCCCGCTTACCGCTGTCAACGATGTAAGCGCTTTGCAGCCCTAAACGCTGTTAATTTATCCAGAGAATCCCAAATACTTTCGAAAGAGGAGCATGCTATGAAAAAATTAAAAGTTGTCGTGGCTTCGCTTTTGGCGATGCTGCTGGTTTTGCCGTCGAATCTGGGCGCCGCCGCCGGCGGCGCGGCGGTGCAGGCGGCCCCGCAAAGCGCGGCCGTTCAGGCCGCACCGGTCGCTCAGGCAGCGCCGGCCGTTCAGGACGCGACGGCCGTGCGGAACATCGCCCTCCACAGGGCCGCGTACCAATCCAGCTGTGTAAACTACAACAACACCGGCCATCTGGTGACCGACGGCATTTACAAGTCGGGCGCCTCATACAGCGACCCGGTTATCACGTCGCAGTACAACGACAGTTCGGCGGCCGAAGCGAATGTGTACGCGTTCGACGGGTCGGCCGCGACGAAGTATTTCTGCCCGCACCCGACTTGCTGGATTCAGTACCAGTTCCCGGCGGGCGCGAAATACGCCGTCGCCGGCTACACCATCACGACGGCGAACGACATGCAGAACCGCGACCCGCTTAACTGGGTGCTTTACGGCGTTACGGACAGCGACGCGCTGGTTGCGGTTGACACCGTGAACGGCGGCGGCCTGCCCACCGCCAGGGGCGCGTCCAAGACGTTCACGATCAGCAACCCGCCGAACACCACGGCGTATAAGGCGTACCGCCTGGCGATAACCGCCAACAGCGGCAACGCCGAGGGCGGCGTCGGCTGGACCCAGCTGGCCGAGCTGGCATTTATGGACGCGGCCGGCGCGTCGGTTATGACGCCGTACACACAGCATTTCCAGAGTTATTGGCAGCCCGCGACGACGGGCGGCGAATCGGTGTACATAGACCTCGGCGGCGTCAGCACGTTCGGCGAAGTCAAGCTGCAATGGGATGCCGCCAATTACGCGAGCGCCTACACAATCGACGTCTCCGGCGACGCGAGTGCGTGGACGACCGTATACACGACGGCGGCAGGCGCGGGCGGCGACGAGGATGTCACGTTCGCGCAGCAGACGGCGCGTTACGTCCGCCTGAGCTGCAAAACCGCCGCGGGCACGGCGTACATGCTCTACGAGTTTGAGGTCTGGGGCACGAACAATGTTTTCGTGACGCCCAAGCCGCAGCCGCCCGAGGACCCGAGCGGGAGGCTGTACCTGACCGGCGGCAGCTGGAAAGTCCAGCGCGCGTCTGAAGTGACCGCGACCGGCCAGCAGCTTTCTTCGGGCGGCCCGGTTGACGACTCAAACTGGCTTGCCGCCACCGTCCCGGGCACCGTGCTGACCAGCTATCTCAACGACGGCGCGATTCCGGACCCCAACTTCGGCGACCAGCAGCTTCAGATTTCGGATTCGTTCTTCACGGCCGATTTCTGGTACCGGGATTCGTTCCTGATCGACGCGGCCAAACAGGGACAGCAAATCTTCCTCAACTTCAACAACATCAACTGGAAGGCCGACGTCTACTTCAACGGCGCGGCGGTCGGCAATATCGCGGGGGCTTTCATCCGCGGCGTCTTTAACGTGACCGACTACGTGAATTACGGCGGCATGAACTACCTTGCCGTATATATCCACAAAAACGACACGCCGGGCAATCTCACCGTGCAAAGCGCTTCCGACGCCGGCCCGAACGGCGGCGCGCTGGGCGCCGACAACCCGACGATTCACGCCGCCGTCGGCTGGGACTGGGTCCCGACGATACGCGGCCGCGACATCGGCATTTACGGCGACGTGTTCCTCAGCTATTCGGGCGCCGTGCAGCTCTCCGACCCGTGGGTCGAGACTCACCTTAACGGCGTCGGCGGCAGTACCGCCTATGACGCGGCAATCGACACATCGACCGCTTACCTGACATACAGAACAGACGTGACCAACTCCACAGACGCCGCGCAGGACGCGACGGTCAGCGTCACGCTTCTGCCGGACAGCGCCACGTACACCGCGACGGTCAGCGTGCCCGCGGGCGGCAAATCATCCGTATCCATACCGATTACGATAAGCAATCCGAACCTGTGGTGGCCGAACAGATACGGAGACCAGTATCTGTACACCTGCCAGACGTCGGTCTCGGTCAACGGTTCGGCCACTCCGTCGGATTCCAAAACATTCAAGGTCGGCATCCGCGAGATGCGCTATTCTTCCAGCGGCGCTCTGAGCATCTATGTCAACGGCGCGCGGATTTACTGCACGGGCGGCAACTGGGGCATGGACGAGGCCCTGCTGCGCTGCAACACGCAGGAGCAGTACGACATCCGCGTGCGCCTGCACAAAGAGGCCGGATTTACGATGATCCGCAACTGGGTCGGCATGACCGGCAACGAGGAATTCTATAACGCGTGCGATAAATTCGGCATACTGGTGTTTGACGACTTCTGGCTGGCCAATCCCGCCGACGGCCCGAACCCCAACGATCAGGCCATGTTCATGGCGAACGCGGTCGACAAGATCAAGGTCGTCCGCAAGCACGCGTCGCTGGCGTTCTACTGCGGCCGCAACGAGGGCAACCCGCCGACCGCGCTGAACAACGCGCTTATACAGGCGGTTCACGATTATGATTTAAATTCGCATCTGTACATATCCAACTCCGCCGGCGGCAGCGTGACCACGAACGACGCGGCAACCGGCCTGTCTACCTCGGGCGGCGGCCCATACACGGTTCAGGGCCCGGCGTGGTATTTCAGCAACTCAAGCACCAATTTCCATTCCGAAAGAGGTATGCCGAACATCCCGGCGGTCGAAAGCGTCAAAAAAATGATGCCGGCGAGCGCGCTGTGGCCCGTCCCCAGCGCGATGTGGGGCCTGCACGATTTCACGACCGGCTCCGCGCAGAACGGCAGCGCGTACATGTCGCAGATGAACCTCTACGGCGCGTATAACAACGTCAACGATTTCGTCAAGATCGCGCAGTTTGTCAACTACGAGAACTTCAAGGCGCTGTTCGAGGCCCCGTCGGTCGCCGGCGGCAACGCTATGCTGCTTTGGATGAGCCAGTCGGCATGGCCGTCGATGGTCTGGCAGACCTACGACTACTATTTCGACACAAACGCGGGATATTTCGCCTGCAAAGCCGCCAACCAGGATGTCAACGCGCTTTATGACCAGCAGAACAAGCGCGTATCGCTGACGAACAACTGCGGCCGGAACTTCACCGGCCTCACGGTACAGGTTGACGTGTTCGACCTTTACGGCAAAAAGATCAACACCGTCTCCGCGCCGTTCAGCCTCGCGCCGAACCAGGTAATCGCGACAGCTTTCGCCAACCCCGTGACCGGCTCCGATACAAACGTCAACTTTATACAGACGCACGTGACCGACAGCGCCGGCAAAGAGATCAGCAGCAACTTCTACTGGGTGACGACCGCCGCGACCCGCGGCTTCACGGATTTCGGTCTGCTCGATCAGGCCAATCTTCAAACGAGCTATACATTGGACGATAACAACGGCGTCAGCCTCATCACGGCCCATGTGAAAAATTACTCCAATGCGCCCGCCCTGATGATCCGCGTCAAGACGCTGACCGACCAGACCGGCCAGCAGGTCCTGCCCGCGTACTATTCGGACAACTATTTCTCGCTGATGCCCGGCCAGTCGAAAGACATCACGATCGAGTACGACGACAAATACCTGAACGGGCAGAACCCGGCGCTGTTCGTCGAGGGCTACAACGTCGCGCCGGCCCCGTTCGGCGCGCCCGTCGCGCCTTATTCGGCCGGCACGGGAAAATTCGCCCAGAACGGCAATTATATCACGATGGTCAACTCCGGCCAGATAACGTTCGAATCGAACATAAGCTTCTATCAGGACGCGACAGTCCAGCTGACGCCGGTCATCGCGGTTTACAAGAACAATCAGCTGATCGAC
>Ga0209629_10002029_pt1 | contig 13435 bp, 4 predicted proteins | sample TergutCu122P5_FD_187286 | JGI IMG/M metagenome (GOLD analysis project Ga0209629, IMG submission 187286) | Cubitermes ugandensis P5 segment gut microbial communities from Kakamega Forest, Kenya - Cu122 P5 (SPAdes) (version 2) | ecosystem: Host-associated > Arthropoda: Insects > Digestive system >... | reverse complement strand
CAACGGGTTGTACACAATGCTGGTGACTACATTGAAGGACAGTAAAACTTCGAAACATGTATCTATTTTGTATCAGTTGTAAATAAATAGTTGCCACTATTAAAGTTCCAACCCTCGTATTTCGGCCTGTCTGCGGGCCATCATCAGACAGTTGACTTACAGTTGCATAAAAGTAAATGTTAGGTATGGGCCTCTCCTCCACGTCTAAAATGTGCAATATCCATTAATGAAATATTATTCTGTTAACATCGGTGTTAGACTTGAGTTTCAGTATCTTTTTTATGTTCCTGTATTTATTGAAGACACAATCTTTACTAGCACAAGTAGGCTTATTTATGGATATTGTGCACCTTAGATGTGAAGGAGAGGCTTTTAGCTGCCAGTTCCTTCTATGCAATTATCAGTCATCTACAGGATGATGGCCGGAACACAGGCCGAAACATGTCGTAGTGAATAACATAGAATGAAAAGCTGTTTCTTGAAGTTGTGTTACTCATAAAATACGATTAGTCTAATACATACGTGTCCTTATACATGTGCGTGCGCATAGTGTACCTTCATGGGCAAGTGGCTTCCTGGCCCACAGCATGTCGCACTGCCAGGCTGCGGAAGGAGCTGACGGTCTTCCAGTTTTGAAGGAAGGTCTATCAAAATATTGAATAGCCAGCCGCGGACATCCGACAAGAGGTGATCTAGCAGCTTGGGAGTTGTGTGACGGGCTATTAACATCTCACGTTAAAGACTTAACATACTGTGAAGTGCTGAACAAACCGTCGTTAATCTTATTCAGGTTAAGGGCAAGTGACCTTGTCGTGTGAATATGGTAATTAACCTTTTATATCCATAAAATGCGGGCAATTTGCAAACACTGGAGGAACTGTTATTTCCTCAAGAGACTCTGATGAATGGAGTTGGTTTGTCGTGGTGTACTTCTGTCTTTTGTGCCTAATCCATTGGCCTTTCCAAACAAGCCGCTTCTTGCACATTTCTAAGCACTGGCTTGGTGGCTGTGTTTAGTGTAAACACAAATGAGTCTTACGAAAAACAATTAGGTTTCTCTGTTTTGTAGGCTTGCAATTGTGTAATAGCGATTAAAATAAAGGAAAAAATATTAACTAAACATTAAATAGCTTCTGTTTCTATGTTAAATGGTTTGTTAGGAAGGTATACTGGAGTAACGTTCAGTTAGGATATGAAAATTACACAACGTCGTGATTTATAAATACGAGCTTGTAAATATCCATCAACCGGCCAAATGACTAAGTATTTCCTCCGACTAGGCTGTTCAGCGTACATTCTTATTGCTTCTTTACTTCAGTGCTCAAAATTTCTTCCCTAAGTATGTCCTTAGGGTTGTCCTCTCTTGAATTAATTGTGTATGTATTAATTTAGTTAGTTACGAACATTACCGTCAGCATCTTTTGTGTAAGGAACAGAATTACCGTAATTTTGCATAATTTTGTTAGGAAGGTTACCGCAGCAGACTTGATATTTTGCTAGGAATGGAATTACACTTACAGGGTGATTCATACAGAAAGAAACCCAATTATTTAGCTGTAGGACACGAACGGATAAACAAAATATAATGATAATGGTCGGACGAATACTGTGCTTTATGTTTAAGCAACGGACATATCATGTGCTTGTTGTGACCACAGTTCTTCGCCAGACAAATCTAGTTGCGGAGTTGCATATCGGTTTTGCGTCTAAGTATCATTCCGTAATTTTGCCTGATTTCGTGTCTATTATTCTCTTTCAGTGCGTTAATTGTGTGTGGTTTGTTACAAAACACATTTTCATTAATTTAGTCAATAAAAACGTTATCAGAAGTTAAGAGAGTGATCGTATGGTTACAGATCCTTAGAAATCACTCGATCCTAGAAAACATGCTGGATATTTGCTGTAGATTCTCTTGACGTATGGCATGTTGGACAGTCTTGCTGTAAGTAATCCAGTAGGTTCGCACAAAAAAAAAACCACGCTCCTGCAAAGTGTATGACATGATGTAGCCACTGTACACCAGTGACATACCCGCAGGAAATAGAGGTTACCACAGCGTGCCATCTAGCGTGAAAGAGGAGACGCTGTTGGACTCGGCATGAAATGTCGAGAATTTACAAGTATTTGGAAGAAAAGCGTTGCCGCATTTCGCGATCTGTAGCTAAATATTTGGGTTTTGTTCCATAAAAATCACTCTGTACATGTCCTGGACTTTGGGTGTTACATGTTAACAGCGACACGTAGTATTTAGTATGTTACCTTATCATCTGTGTGAACAAGCGTCTATGTTTCGCACACTATACACAACGCACGCATATATGTCATATTTTGTCATCAACAGTGCTGTAGCACGGGCGTAACACATTTTTCTTTCATTTGCAAAAAAACAATTTCGATTCTCGGTAGGTACTCTGTTATCAGGATGGAGGTTTATTCGTCTCTTGCAGATAAATCTCAGCACTATATGCATGGCTTTAGATAAAGATTATACATGTGCTGCAGTCTTCATAAATGTGTCCTTACTGGGACACAGGAGTGATCAAATATTTCCCCAGAACATTGTGGTGAATTTTACACTGAAGGCGGCTGGTCGCCAGAGAAATTTGTTTTGCATTCCATTCGTTAAATTAATTTTAGTATCTTTTATATTAAATTTGGAGACGTTCTGTTTACTCGAATTTGTAATTTACTGTACATTTTGGAGTGATATACCCAAAGAGATTTTTCATTACTTATTTTATGTACTTTATTTAAGTTTTTTTCTAAAAACAAAAATATTTAAAAAAAGACCTGTTTCTGTCCTCCCGCGAATGGGGTTGGCAGGTACCTGCTGAACTGCATCCAATTGAAATTTTCAAGCGACAGAAAACAGCCCTTTCTGTCGGTCCGAACTGTGCAGGAACCTGTTCAGTTCAGTTTTCAACTAGATGCGGGAAGAAATGCCTTTCCCGGAATTCTGTGTTTTCATGGAACAGCTGGAGATGGAGAAAGTCCAGAGACCAATAAATAATAAGAAATATGTAACCTTGCTAGAAAACTCGCTTATTGGTAGCAGCAGTATTCATATACACTCATCCCTCGCTTTTCGTGAGTGTGTAGTCGAGGTTTCGCAAATTGAATGGTTCACCCCTAGAAAAAAATACACCGCCTGTATGTGGACAGGGGCATCAAAATAGTTCGACATTTCAAAGAGGTCTTCGAGACATACCGCGTGACGTTCAAAGATTTGAAGGAGGGGTGTGGGGGGTGGGTTAAAGAAGCAGATACTATCACAATCTGTCTGCCAAAAAATATATATAAATAAAATCAAATAAAAATAAAACAAAATAAAATAAAAAAGGTGACATATTGTATAACATTTATGTGGGGGGAGGGGATGGGGTCAATTATTCGCAAATGTTCTCTTTCAGTAAAGGGCTTGGAACATAAACTCCGTGAAAATAAAGGGATGAGCGTATTTATTTGAAATAAATTTTATCTTGCATTCGTGTGCCTGTAAGCTTCTTAAAGTAGAGAATTTCTTGAACAGCTGCAAGAATAACGGATGGCTGAAATATTAAAAGAGAATCCTCTACCAAACAGTTGTCGACCATTGGAAACTTTAGATGCTGGGCATCCCTGAATTAAATCACTCTACCTTTGTGTTGCAGTGACTAAACTTAGCAACAGCCTAGTTTCACACACAATGAGTCTTATGATGGGAGCTGTCACATGCATTTTGTAATCAATGTCTCGTCGTTGGTGTCATTAGTGTGAATATACTGTTGTCTCATTTGCTGGTGTGTTGGGAATTATGTTTAACATAGTGAAGACAACAAAAGCCAGAGAGCTGAGCTCTGTAAGACGTTCCATATAACCTCGATACCTGTATTAACTTGGGTTCGGTCATCAAAACTTTCATGAGCTGAGAGAATAAGTTTGCAGGAAATATTGACTATGTTTTGGGTTCGTTCTTCATAAGAGAAAAGTTATATGTCCCTCTACTTTTTGTATCGTAAGTAATAGAACAAAAATTTTCCGTATATACTATATGGGTCTTTGAAACTACGTGATATATATGCATTAGTTCTTTTTCTTTAAACACGCGTAAACACGGAGTATCATTCTAGAATAAACTGCTTGAATTTTTATCAGTACCGTTCTGAAAACTAGAGACCTTGCGAAAGAAAGGAAATTCAGGGAAAATAGCTGAAGAAGTGTACAAATGTCGAAGACATAATTTTTGGAAGGCTACTACCGAGAAAAAGCGTCGAAAGATACTAAATAATCTTGAACTTTGAGGGGTACTAATATTAGGAAAAGTTATGAAGAATGTGTGGACGAAAAATATTTTCAAATAGTTTAAATATATCGATAAAATTTCTTTCTAAACAGCATAACCCAGTAAGTGACAAGTTTTTTAAACGAACCATTGAATCGGAGTTTCAAAGAGTTTTTTTGTGTTGTGAAATATTTGACGGTGGACAAGGCCCAAAATTAATTGCGAGCGGCCTATGCATTCATCAGAGCCTTAAAGAGTTAAACTCACCTCTTTTTAAAAAAAACTTTCTTTTTAAACATATCGTCCACTCCCATTTCACACCTTAAACTCACACAATCACATTTCAAGTGTATATCACTTTCTAATTGAGCCGCAACTTCTGAAATGGGTTCCATACAAGATTTCGCAGTCTCGTTGAGTCTTAGTCATTCTGTCCGCCTATTCTCAGATTTGTCTGTCTTTCCAAAATCCAGTAACAAATATATATATATATATATATATATATATATATATATATATATATATATATGGCGCTCAAGAGGTCACGCGGTGTTTCAGTGTACTAAATACGCATGGTCTCTCTGTCAGTCGAGGCTTTGCAATGACAGTTACATCTTCAAGATTCGTGTCATTAGGAATGTTACGCCATGATGATTGGCATACATACGTCGAGTTTTACGGAACCGAATTAACTCCACCTTCACGGCCGAACAGTCTAAGAGTACCTTGTCATAAGCAGCTTTGTTAATAAGGGGAGTTTAATCACTTGAATGTCTTAATTTTGGCCGCAGCCCAGTTTAATTTTTTGTGTTTTCTGTACCGGGCTTCTCCTTGTGCTTTGTTACCAACACTCGAACTTTTGTGAGTGCGTTGAGTTCCTCTTGTTACCCGACCATAATTTGATATGAAGGTAATAAACATATGGAATTTTGAGCAGCTTGCAGATGGGTGTGATCCTTGGAGATTTCTGCAGAAAATTTCAAGGCGGGGGATCTGTAGGTCATTTTAGAGTTAATAATTTAAATTTAGTACTTAATTGCTCTGTTTAATACGGGGTAGCCACTCATAAATGTGCTGTCGGGATTCGTACTTTTCCTCCATGTAATCTGTCTGTCAAAGATGACACAGAGAATTACAACCTCTCGCTGCTGCTGCGAAACATAGAGTATATCGGTTCACGACTCCTTCCCCTGGATAACATTAGACCCCACCCAGTAAGGGTGACTATATTACGAAGCCATTATATCATACCGGATCTCTCGAAGAGCACCTCATTGCCCTTTGTTAAGTCTGCGAGACGTGTCCAAAAGCCTCGACATTTATAGCTCTGGATAGGAAATCCCATGCGTAGATATAGCTCGGTATTTTAGGGCGACTCTCGATAAATATCTGAGCCCAGATGCTAGGAATGCTAGACTGTATCCTTACTACGAGAAGCTACTATTCCATTGGAAATTGAGTTCTCCTAGGACTTAACCAACCCTGAAAATGAAGCAGCTATTTTCTTAGAAGTATGAATGTGCTAATTGTTCGCTACACAGAAAAACACCCCAGTAGATCGGAGGAGCACTTAAAATGTATTCGCATTGCGATGAAAGCATCTCAGTACGCTGCTTGCAAGCAAACACACGAAAACTTATTTCGGCCATCTGAAAGGCAGTAGGGTCGACAGCTGAAAGTAGTCGCCTGAGGCCTAAGCCAAAAGCGAGTGTAATCCATAGGCCATTCGTTCCTGCCCGTAAAACGGCGGTGAAGTCGACACAAAAAGCTGTGCCAGGTACTTTTTAGACTAACCTGAATGAGATGTGCCGTGATTCTCCTCAGTTGCAAGGCGATTGGAACGATATAAATAAAGAATATTTACTACCCGCATTCCCCCAAATCAAAAACCCTAACAGGTTGCTGAAACTTGCAGCCAAGGAGAAAGCAGTTGCTCTGGTTTCAAACAGCAGACATCAATCCACGTAAAACTCCTCCGCCCAAAAAGTAACATTACCATTTTTAGCGGAAGTACGACGGCTTCTAGACCTGCGGCTAAGGTGAGAAATCCCGTCGTAGCTTAAGGTTGACCTGCAATGATCCAGCATTGATTTTCAAGCACATAGATTGCTGAACGTCTTAGGGAAGCCGACATGCACTTCACGCAACCCTCCATACTTCGTCAGCTTATGGGTTGGTTTGGTTGGTTATGACTTTCACCCAGAAGATGGTAACTGTAATACAAACCGAAACGCTGGAATAACTTCAACACGTGTTAGGGATAAATGCGAAGGGCCAAAATTACACACACTGAAGACACTCGTCTCTAGCCGTACTAACACGGCCAGTTAACCTACATTAACCTACTTAAGTTACACATGTTGATACCTATAAAGACATATAAAGGGGAGCTAGAATACTTCATACTTTTTAGTGCAGGACATAGGTGTACTTAGTGCGCTCGCTAATTAATTTCCTCTATAACTCTTTATGTCATGCTTGATGATAGCGCAGTTAATTAACTAAAGTTTCTCCTTTAACTTCATTAGGGCCGTGACGAAACGAGTGCTTGCTCTTGTCTTTGGGTGTAATGAGCAGTTAAACTAGAATAGTGCTCAGATGCACGGTAATAGATCTAAAGGCCTCGACCATGAGGTGCAGGTTAGCACGTCAGCCATATTCGCAGTTGCGCAGTTGGTGTTCCCACCTCACATTATCCGATGTATCAGCCATGGATGAACAGCATTATACTGTGTTTTACAGCTGCAGATTTCAAATAGTTTTCAGTGGCTCGTATATTTTTGTTAGTTTGTTGAATCATTTCTTCCTTTGAGCAAATGTGAAATTTTCTGTTACGCAGTACTGAATATCTGGCACATAAAATGCGTCTTTTGTGAAAGACTCAAAATCTGGGACTATGCGAAAGAAATTCGGCTGACTGGCGCATGCGCAAAGTAGCATATAGCCTGCGATAGTATTTTCAGCCTTCAGAGTTCTTATTTGTTACTGTGCTGCGTTGTATGTATATTTATAAACCTGCAGCGTTCTAACGAAAATATTCGAAAATTAATTGAAATGTTGCTTATTAGTGAATAATTAACGAATACCTTATCACAGTAATATTACTGTTGCAGTTTCTTTACTTAATTTTCATGGGCGTTCGCGTAAATAGCGAAGAGCCACAATAACTTCGTCATGTTCGTCTGTCGATCCCTGTGTCTCCATCTATCAACTCATCTCCCACAGGACGAATTTTTGTGAAATTTGATATTGGGCAATTTTATGGAGATGTGTCGAGGAAATTTAAACTTTTATAAAAATCGGACAAAAATAAATGGGGTTCTTCAGTGGAGATCTAAGTGTGCTTTATATTGTTGGCAGCAACATATATAGTACAACAATACAGAGAACGCATTGCTGTGCTTCCAGGGCAACGCTTTCAATATTTATGATATTGTTGACAGCGACTTGTGAATGTCAACATTTCAAAGGAATTGCATTATTTTGTTTCCACAGCAACAATTTCTACGCGAAAGCGCCACAGTGATACCTAGTAGGTTCATCGCTTCTCGTTAAGCGTATATTAAGACAGCAATGTTCCTCCCACTCTAAATATATTTTTTATTTTGTAACGTGTAAAATCTTTCCTGTTTCCTTGTAATTGCCAGTGTATAATTTGTGATGTATCAACACAGTAGTTCTAAAATTTACAAGCTCTAATATTTTTCGTAAAATTGTAATTTGTTGTGGACTTCCCAGTTGCTATTTCTTGTAATGTAATCCACGTGGACAATAAAATTTATGATTTGATGTTTTTCTGACCGTGCGTCATAGTATAGAGTTTTTTCAAGTTACCAACTTAATGCACACTTCCTTTATTCTATAACAATATACATGTTACATTATAATCTTCAACATGTTTCGAGCAGTATCTTGCTCATCTTCAGGAGGACTACAGTCCGCTCTCAACCGGCATACTGTACGGCTGTTTACAGAGAGTGACGATACCAGAGACTGTAATAATACAATTTGTCCTCAAGATGAGCAAGATACTGCTCGAAACATGTTGAAGATTATAATGTAACATATATATTGTTATAGAATAAAGGAAGTGTGCATTAAGTTGATAACTTGAAAACACTCAATAAAATTTATGGTTATTCAGAATCGAAAATATGCCTAAAATATTTTGTGTAACTGTGTTAAAAGATGGCCTTGAAGAAATAGGCTTCCTGAACGTGATAAGCTTTTAAAGATAGTAACTTGAAGAATGAAACAGGTTTAAATTTGTTTTTAAAATAAATAACTCTTAGTACTTCGGTCGACATTTTTCATTCTGATTCCGGAAATGAGAGTCTTAGATGATGGTTTAGTAAGAATGAGGGAACGAGCCCAAAAGCCTTTGGTCTAATCTTTGCCTGCAGTTGCTCTCCTGTCTGCTGGCTGGTTGCCCCCCTTCTCCACACAGAACAGCCTTAACATTCCCCGCGTCTTCTTCATTATCAGACGAGAGGCTTCTATTAAGGCGCGCAACCGGGTGGAAGACGCGATTTGGAAAGTTCCAGCGCACTCCTTGAAGAATAGCATCAGCCGCGGTAGTAGTGGCTGCAGGAGAAGGAAGGCCAAATATAGGGGTTGGGAATGGGGAGGCAGTTACGTGAGTACGGTAAAGGATGAATATTCCTGACGAACTTCGCTAGGCTGATTAAAAGTTGCTGTTAACGTCATACCAAAGGACTTCAGTTAGAGCGAACTTGAAGTTCTGAAAAGTAACTTGAAATCTTTTCCCCATCACTTCTTCTTATACTTCAGTAAGGAATCGGCCAATTTGAAACTACTATGAGCTATAAACAAAAATAGAATTGAGGAAGTTGTATTTGAAGAAATGTTAACAGGTGTGACAGATCACTGTCCAATCAGAGGAGTATTATTGCGTTAATTTGTTCAAAAGTATTGAGTTCCATAAGTTAGTAAACATTACATCTACACAGAAAAATACGCAATGCCTTGACTCTAGACTTCAAACCGTATGCCACACAAAAAAATAATTTTGCAATGTAAGCCTTTCGCATCTCACTTATGTAATAAAGTAAGCACAACATTGAGTAGGTTTCATGATGCTTTTGCTCACAGTATTGAGATGTTTAATAATTACTGAACTTGAAACTTTATTTCGTTGTCATCTCTTTACTGACGTACTGTAATATCCAGTGATAGTAAATATTTTGAGTATTAAGGCCTGTGATGAAACGCATTTTTAATTCTTTAATATAGAAGATCTTGGGTTCTGCATCGGTTAACACTTCATAATTAGGTGAACATGAGTAACAGGACCAAGTAATGTAAAATGAGGAGTTGGGTATTTGATACGCCTGTTACAGAAAACAGTATATTAACCAGAACATGACATTTATTCCTTTCTGGTGATCTGAAAATTTAAAAAAGTTCAGTCATAAAACTTGAAGGGAAATGTCACTAGGAAGACTTAAGGGTAGGAGGGAAAATGATGAGAAAACTGTTATTAAAGATACGGGCGTGAAGTGTGGACTGGATTGGTCTGATTCAGAACAGGATAAACCTGAGCTTCCTTCAGCAAATGAAGTTTCGAATTCCATAGAAGGCTTTGAGAATCTCATATTTAGGATCATGCGTGTGCTGTTTTATGACTATGTACAGACGTAGTAGCTCAGTCAATAACGTGGCTCACGTTCGGAATTTTGACATTTTCTTATGAAATCTAGAGCCTACCGGGCCGCAAGGAGACGATGGATATTTCTCCAAGAGAAAATCGATGGAACCGTCAAGCTGAGTGTTCATTTCCACATACTGCCACGTTTAAGAATGCTTAGGACTATTGTAGTGTGTGTTAGGTTGACGTTGATTGATAAAAGTCTTTATTTAACCCCGTGAAGAATTACTTTCATGCGAATAATGTGTGATGTTTCAGTTGCACCACACAGTAAACACTCTTTGAAGATTCAGTTCTTCTGGGAATTAAAGCAGGCTGTCTACATTACAAAATTCAGTATATTTGTGTTGTCAAGCAAAATAAGCAATTTTTAGTGTGAGGACTATGAATCAATTGTGTGGGGAAAACGTATAGAATCTAAAGCGTTAAATGCTTTGTACAAGTAGCAATGACAGTATTGTACACAGTTAAAATAACGGAGACTTTACGGAATTCTAAATTGCTATTTACACTCACTTTTAGTACTTAAAGTCCCACTATTAGTCAAAATATTTTCCTTTAACTTAGTGTGGGAATCAAAATATTTGTATTTATGGACACTTATTTAAGATTTGCCTTTCGTGTGGTGGACATATGCAGTTCAACCGTAAATTTGATTGCATTGTGTTGGAAAATTCCCACATCTTTGAAATATGTATTTGAGACTTTTGTTGTGAAGGGGGCACGAAATTTCAAAGCAGAAACGAATATTAGTTACACCAGTATTTTTTAAATAAATACAAATAAAATCTTTATTGGTGGTCGCTTAAAACTTGTCTTCAGCGATGCCCTCTTCGGTACACAGTTCGTGCTTCAGGTATACATAAGTTATGAGAAACATAGACACACCCAATTTTGTGTGTTTTTAACTATAACATAATTTTGACATTTTATGACCGCTACGGGTGCTTAAGATATTAGCCATAATATCGGGTTGCTTTAATTACACATTTTGTGAATTTATTTATATAATGTTTTTATTCTTTTATGACACCATGATGATGGTCGCAGAAACGACCAAAACATGTCGGTGAATATTTATATATGATAAAATATTGATGGGCATGGGTTGATTTGTTATGTTGTATAAATATTCTTTAATCCACGGATATGGAGCATACAAAAACTATGTTATAATATGTGGAGTTTGTTTTCCTGCGTGTACTACATCATACACGTAAAATTCTTGTCAAATTAGCGAATCCTCGGACTGGGATTTGATCCTGGGACCTTTAGCATACGAAGAAAGAGGGCCAGATGTTTGACGGTATCTTTCGGTCGAGAGTCTGCATGTCAAGTCGAAGATGAAAGACATAAACTTAACATTCAGAATGTTTTATTTTTTATTTTTCATTTCTTTAATTCGTTTTTTACTTTGTTTCTTTTCCCAGAAGGGAACAAGTAATTGTATATTGTGCTACTCTACCGCGTGTCGTAAATCTTACAGTAAACAGGATTTCAACTTAGATTCCTAACAAAAGAACCGCATGGGATCAAACACGTCCATTTGCTCCTAGACTACTGTGATGAAAACCGAAATTACTTTCGTCTTTATATACGCTACAGAAACCCCTACATTAACCTGAATCTGAGCACGATAATCTGGGCTCTTATCAGTGTACGGAACGACATTTCTTTATATGGTTCCTGCATTGTATGTCGAATAAACAAGACCTGCGGTCATAGAAGAGTAAAACCTATTTTAAGCGGAGAGTTGGCATAAGGACATCCTATCTTTAACGGAGAAATTTTACAGTCCCTAGGATCTGAAATGCCGAGAATCCAAATTTCAAGTACCTGTTTTGAAAAAAAGCTGCTTGCCACAGATTTTTTAATCTGTTTCTTGTAGTTCTGTCTAGGCAAGTTTTACTGTTTCAGTCGCGTACATGCATTAAAGTAAGCTTCTGTTAATTTTATTTAAATATTGTATGCATTTTTTTCCCCGCAAGGCCGTATCTCTATGGGTACAGCTACTGTCAATAGAGAGAATGTTTTTTGTTGGAATATGCGCGTTTCACTTTATCTGCTTTCCCATGCATGTCTATAGAACATATTTTTTTGTACGAAAATGCACATTTGACTGTATCTGCTTTCCCCTGACTGTAAATAGAGAAATATTTTTTGTCGGAAAGTGCGCGTTTGACTTTATGTGCTTTCCCCTGACTATCAATAGAGAAAATGTTTTTTGCCGGAAAATGCACCTTTGACTTTATCTCATTTCCCAGACTGTCAATAGAGAAAATGATTTTTTATCGGAAAATGTGCATTTGAAAAATCTGATTTCCAATAACAGCTTTTTACAGATGGTGGCAAGAGTAGGTGGCAGGTAACGAATGTGTCTGGGGAAGCAAATGACGTTAAGATTTGTGCTAATTGTTGCTGCAAGTGGAAATGAGGAGCGTAGGTGTGAGACTTGAGTTTACAAGTGCGGTCTCGATGACTTTTAAGCTTTCTGTGGTTTTAAAAAGAGTTGATTCAGATATTTGTAAAAGGGTTAAGCAAAATGTTTTGTACTTTGTATCATTAGTAGGTCTATCCGAAATATCGCTACATATGCAGTCGAATTCGGTTATAACCTCTTGACAGAGACCGAATATTCTGTGTCGTTATAAACGAGTGTCGTTTTAACCGAGGAGTATAATGTTATGGTTAACAATGGAGAATTAATTGATACAGCAGAATATCTGACTGTATAGGCAAGGTGTCGCTAAAACGATGTTGTTATAACCGGGTTCGACTATATTGTATTCTACAAACAGTCATATAGCAGAAATGTTGGACGTCAAATTTTAAGATTTCTTTTATATTTACTAAATAGTTGGAGTTTCAACATGATTACCAATATATATCTATTTTCAAGGTTCATGTTTCGTTAGGAGCATTACCTCCAAATCTCCTTAAACATAGAGACAAGTTTTCCTTTAAAGTGTTTTTGCTTATTTATTTCTTATTTTCTGTTGTGTTATTGATAATTATAATACCTTCCGCAATGCAATGTTCTGCGTTATAAGAAGGAACCAATACATTCCCTCTAAGAAGAAACAAGTTTGGCCTATTGTCATTGCCGATCTGTCAAGGGAGGGCCTGCCACAACATTGTTATGAAAAGAAGGACACTTCTTTGTCTGCGAGTTACAATTCAAAGTGCAGATCGCCTGGGAGCGAAACTAATTTTTCACCATGGGTACCGTAACGAAACTTCGGGATCCGTATCCAATTCTCTGCAACAATGACCACAACAATGATCTCAGCGTCACATCAGAGACATTTACTTTACGCAGTTTAAGAATGAAGGATGCCAAACGCTATTTTATGTATGTTGTATCAGCGTATTTCTGTACTTCACTTGCAGGTGTGCACTGCAAGTCACAATTCTTGGTATTTTTTTGGTGTTTCCATCAGATTGCATGCTTTGCGTTTGTAATAAATTCACCAGAAATACTCAGCACTGTGCCTTACAATCCTCAC
>Ga0209629_10002027_pt1 | contig 13439 bp, 11 predicted proteins | sample TergutCu122P5_FD_187286 | JGI IMG/M metagenome (GOLD analysis project Ga0209629, IMG submission 187286) | Cubitermes ugandensis P5 segment gut microbial communities from Kakamega Forest, Kenya - Cu122 P5 (SPAdes) (version 2) | ecosystem: Host-associated > Arthropoda: Insects > Digestive system... | reverse complement strand
TAATATAAGTATACTCCAAAGGTACTTCAACGGTGAATCGCGTGCCTTTTTCAAGGTCGTCTGTTTGCCTGTTGATTTTATTACGATTGAAATTGTTGTAGATTTCGATTTGCCGGTTGAGGATGGAAAGCCCTTGTTTGCTACTGTGCAGTTGCGGATTTTGGGCGGCATAGTTGCGCCCTACCCCGTTGTCTTCCACGCTGACGCAAACAATTTGGTCGCGTTGGGATACGTTGATGGTTAACAGACCTCCCGATTTCAAAGGCATCAATCCGTGCTTGACGGCATTCTCGCAATAGGTATGGAGTATCATGTTGGGCAATTGCACACTTTCGTCCACTCCCTCGTCCACCTGAATCCGGAAATCGAATTTCTCGATAAAACGGATTTTTTCCAAATCGAGATACATCTTCACGTATGCCAATTCTTCGGAAAGCGGACGGGCTGCCTTGTCCACGTCGCTCAAGGTTTTATAGGTGAAGTCGGAATAAATGCCCAGAATACGCATGGCTTCTTCCTTCGTGCGGTTGGCAATGTAGTATTCAATGGCAGCCAGTACGTTGGCATTGAAATGCGGGATGGCTTTCAACCGGATGCTGCTGATTCGCAGTTCGTTGAGTTCTTTTTCCGCACGAAGTTTTTCCAAAAGGATTCTATTCTTCTTTCGTTGAATGTAGAGCGCGACTCCGGCGCTTGCCAACATCAGGAAAGCGATGCAGGCAACAAGAAACCATGAAGTTTGCCAGAAAGCGGGTTTGATAGAAAACGTAAATGATTGGGTTTCGCAACGCGATTCGTCCGTTCCCGCATCGGCATAAATCTCGAATGTGTAGTTGCCGGGGCGAAGGTTGTTGAAAGTGATTTCGCGATTCTTTACCGGCTCGCTCCATTCGTTTTGAAAACCGAGCAGGCGGTAGTGGTAGCGGACGTTTTCGACGGCTGAATAATTTAGTCCGATAACGGAAAACTTGAAATTTCTATCTTTATAGGAAAATTTTGTATTTGAAAAATCAGCAACACTTTTCCATTTCACATTGTCATTTGAAACGGCAATATTTTGAATAATCAGATTGGGTTTTGAAGTCTGACGAATTAGTTTTTGAGGGTCGAAACGAACCATACAATCGTTGGTAAGTATCCAAGCCATTCCTTTACTGTCTTCATAAATGCCGTAAACTGCAGGATATAAACCCGTCATACCGTTTTGCCGGTCGTAATATAAATATTGCATAACACCCGACGACAAATAATTCGAGATATTCATCAAGTAAAGTCCATACGCCGTAGTAACTGCCAGATAGCCATTTTTCAAAACTTTCAACGCTTGAATGGCGTCGTTGAAACGATAGGCAATTACGAGGCTATCATTCTTTAACAAGTTCAGACGATTTTCGCTTGCCGACCAAATATTTCCTTGAAAATCAGCATCTATCGACAACGTAAACAAGCTATTTTCAGATGTGTATAAATCCACTTTATCGTCATCAACAATACTGATTCCCTTTGAACCGGCAACTATCCAGCGTCCGGCTTCATCTGTGGCAACATCAAAGATTTCGTCTTGATGAAGGAATTCCGAACTGTAGGTGCGAATCAATTTACCCTCCGCCGTACAGCGGTATAAACCCTTAATGCCTAATATCAATATTTCTTTCTCAGGTAAAGGAAGTATTTTATAAAATGATTCATCTTCAGGAGTTTCTACCCATCTGAATTTATCTTTATCTTTTATCACTGCTCCGTCGTTAGGCGCTGTAAAGTAGATGTAACCGTAGGCTGCGCAATTAGCTCCGTTTAAAGAAACTTTGGATGGATAATTTATTTTTTTTGTTTTATCTCCCGAATATTGATAGAAACAATTATCATAAGTAGCAAACCAAAAATCTCCTTTTTCATCTTCAACAAAGGAAGAAATCTGCGAATTATTCTCTGCGGTAAAAATTTGAAAATCAAAATGATAATAATTATATAACCCTGTTATATTTAATCCCCAAAAATTTCTTTCTTTATCATACAGTAAATCCATATAGCCTGATTGCAAACTCGCTTTTTTTCCCACTTTCCCATTATAAAAACGATATATCGAATCATAACAGATGAAAAAAACGCTGCCGTCTTCCGTTTCAACACAACGCATTGCGAATTTATGACTTGCATCGTTAATATTTGTATCGGCAATTTTAATGAAAGTGGATCCGGAAATGGAATAAATATCTGAAGAACTGAATGCCAATAACCCCAATTCACTGTGTCTTATAAATATATCGGCATAAAAATCAAGCGTACTTACTTTGCGGGTATGCAGGTTATATACGTAGATAATCTTCTCCTTCCTGTCAGGAATGTAAAGTTTATCATTATCAATATAAGGATATGCGTAAACGTGTAATTTATCCAACTCCGGAATACGCAGGAGTTCAGTAATCGAATCATTTTCAACGCGCGCCAGGTACCTGCGGATGTGATCTGTCGCTCTGTTTTCATATATCAGATAACCTTCCGGCAAACAACGGGAATTGAACCATGTTAAATCAAGCGTGTCTGCCACCAATCTAACCCGTCTGATGGAATCGTCTGTCTTCACAATATAAACATCATGCACTGAATAGGCTCTGACTGTACCATCGGAAGAGGAAGTGATGTGATAGATATTGTTCAGCGTTTCGGATAGAAAATTAGTAAACTTAAATCCGTCGAAACGTGAGAATCCTCGCGTAGATCCTATCCAAATAAATCCCCGGCTGTCTTGATGCAAGACATATCCCGAAAGATTCGGGAAGCCATCCTGAGTCGTATATCGCCGATAACTATACTCCGATTTCAACACCGGCTCTTCCGCCATCGCTGATTTTCCGCAAAAAAGAACTAATAATAAGTATAAGATAACCTTTTTCATCATGTTTATTTTTTTACAAATATACAAACTATAAACAGGATTACTTCACATGTGAAACTATTTTTCCACAAACCGGTATCCGGCGTCCACAAAGTAGTGGTTTTTATCCACGAAATGAAAAAAGTGATTAAAAATTTTGTGTTTTCAATTGAAACGATTAACTTTGGCGATTCTAAAAAAAATAAAATAACATTATTAAAAATTAAAAAAATAAGTATCATGGGAAAAGAACAAAAAACAGTAACCCGGAGGGAATTTTTGGGTTTATCCGCATTAGGATTAGCAAGTTTAACAATTTTGCCGAGTTGGGCTCAGAACGGCGTTCGTATAGCGCCCAGCGATCGAGTTGTATTGGGATTTATCGGTCTTGGCAGACAGGGCGTTTCAGATTTTCATAGTTTGGCAAGTTGTGCGGGCGTTCAGGTAGCAGCCGGCAGCGATGCGGATTCGATGAAAAGAGATCGCCTTTGCAGGTTGGTTTCCGATTGGCAAAAATCTGCGAATGTAAGCGGGCAATGCCAAGGGTATGAATTTTATGAAGACCTGCTTGAACGGAAAGACATCGATGCGGTATGCGTTGCTACTCCCGATCATTGGCATGCCTTGCCAACTATTCATGCCTGTCAGGCAAAAAAAGACGTATATTGCGAAAAACCTCTTTCCTACACGATATCCGAAAGCCTGTCGATGGTAAAAGCGGTTCGCGATAACAAACGAGTTTTACAAGTTGGAAGCCAGCAGCGGTCGGATAAAGAATTTCAAAAAGCCATTGCAATGGTTCGCGGCGGCGCCATCGGACATATCGACAAAGTCAATGTCCGCATCGGAGATCCCCCTTCCCCATTCGATTTACCGGAAGTTCCGATACCGGCAAACTTAAATTTCAATCTGTGGTTGGGACCGTTGAATAACCCCAAAGTACATTACCACCCGAATATTTGTCCGCCGATTGCGCCTCCCGATTATCAGGAAAAAGGCGACTGGGCTACATGGCGTTATTATTTAGAAACAGCCAACGGTTTTACAGGCGACTGGGGAGCGCACATGTTCGATATAGCTCAGGCTGCCTTGGGGATGGATGGTTCCGGACCGGTTGAATTTATACCTAAAGGATATGAAGGCGCAAAATACAGCACAATGAAGTATGCCAACGGTATCGTGATGACCGAATCGCCATTCCGCGACGACAAGCCGGATGACAAAGGCGTTCGATTTATTGGCGATAAAGGCTGGATAAAAGTTGCTCGCGGATACATCGACTGTTCAGATCCTTCTCTCCTGCAAAAATCTGAAACAAATATCAAGGCAGGACAATATGAAACAAGTCCGGGTCATGCGCAAAACTTCATCGATTGCGTCCGGTCGCGTAAGAATCCGATTGCTCCTGTAGAAGTAGGTTGCAGCACTGCTATCGTATGCTGTTTAGTTAATATTGCGCACGAACTGAAGCGTCCGGTAAAATGGGATCCGGCAACATTAAGTTTTGTAAACGATAAAGAAGCCGAAGCTCACCGGTTGTACCGGTATCAATATCGAAATCCTTATACGCTGCCTTATTGGTAATTAAGAATTATAAATTAAGAATTAAGAATTAAGAATTAAGAATTAAGAATTAAGAATTATGAATTATAAATTTTTAATAACCGGCTTATTTTCAGTAGTATTGTTTTTTTTATCATTCTCCTGCGCTCAAGCTCAAGGCGTAGAAGCATTGAAAGGGAAAAAAATCTTATATGTTTACGGTGGGTGGGATGGTCACCAGCCGAAAGAATGCCGCGATATTTTTGTGCCTTGGTTGAAAGCCGCCGGAGCGGAAGTTTTCTTATACGACAATTTGAGTTGTTATAAAGACGCTGCTCTGATGAAAAAAGTTGATCTGATTATTCAGGCGTGGACCCAGGGAACTATTCAGCCGGAAGAAGAAAAAGGTCTATTGGAAGCCGTTAAGCGGGGAGTAGGCATAGCCGGCTGGCATGGCGGCCTCGGCGATTCGTTCCGGACAAATGTCGAGTATCAGTTTATGGTCGGCGGACAATGGGTAGCTCATCCCGGAGGAGTAATCCCTTACGAAGTGAATATTACGGATAAAAAAGATCCTGTGACCAAAGGATTGAAAGGGTTTAAAATGAATTCCGAACAATATTATATGCATGTCGATCCGAATGTAAAAGTATTGGCTACTACCACGTTCAGTGGAGAACACGCATCTTGGATCAAGGGCGCTGTAGTTCCCGTCGTATGGAAGAAAACCTACGGAAAAGGTCGAGTTTTTTATTCCTCACTCGGACATGTTGCCAAAGACTTCGATGTTCCGGAAGCGCTGGAAATAATGAAACGCGGCATCTGTTGGGCTGCTTTGAGTTTGTATGAAAAAACGGAAGACTTGGTAAAACCGGCTTATAAATAGGCGATCTAACCGTTTGGTTTATTTATTAATTTATTTTACCTTTGCAGCGCCAAATCGAGATATAGCGCAGTTGGTAGCGCGCCACGTTCGGGACGTGGAGGCCGGGCGTTCGAGTCGCCCTATCTCGACAACTTTTATCTAATTGGCTTATATTCACACAGATAAAGAGGTCGCGTCGTTTTCATCGGGACAGAAACGGGACAGATGTAAGTATATTATTTTCTTGCCATAGACATTAAGTTTAAGCTTTTCATCAAAGAGTATCACGCTTTCATAAATATCCACAAAATAACGGCTGAGTCCCATACGAATGCCGGATTTTACTTCCATCCGGTTTTCAACCCATACGGAGTCCGGAAATTTTGTATCCCAATTAATTGAAAATCCTTTCTTTATCATACCGGACCTCCTTTCCAAATAATTGATAACACTAAGTGAGCCATGAAGTAAAGGACGCTCACCACGAAAAACACATAAAAGCAGCGGAGAAAAATCCTTTTCGCTTTGGATTCTTGTTTTGTTTACATTTTCACTAAAATTTTGATATTTAAAAATAAAAAACGGCTGTACTACCTGCTATCAAAGCTTTTAGTGAAGCTTGCATTAGCCATTACAACCAATGCACAGGGTACAACCGATATCGTTAACTTAAGCAATGGACATAAAAAAACCGGATACATCCGGCGAAATCCATTCGCCTCACTAAAAAAACTTTGATGGTGCAAAGAAAAGATAAGAGAAGTATTTGGAATAAAAAAATATTTTTGAACTAAATTTTGATTTAATGAAACTTTTACGTTACCTTTGCGCCATGAATAAGCAAAGGACAGTTTTAACCTATCGAAATTATTTTACTGACTTTTACGCTGCCCAAAGCGAAAAAGTACAGGATAAAATTGCGAAAACGATAGAAATAATTGAAACTATCGATCGTATTCCCGACCGCTATTTGAAACATCTGCAGAACGAACTTTTTGAAATGCGAATACAATTGGGAAGTAATATTTTTCGTGTATTCTGCTTTTTTGATGGTGGAAAATTGGTAGTACTGCTGAGCGGATTTCAGAAGAAAACGCAGAAAACACCTAAAGAGGAGCTCGAACGTACTCTGCGATTGATGAAAGAATATTTTAAAGAAAAGGAGGCTGAAAATGAACGTAAAAACATTCGACCAGGTAAAAGATGAAGTTATCGGACTTCGAGGAACTGAAAGGCGCGACTCTTTAGAGCGTGAACTTGAAACATTACGTTTGGGCATACAGATTCGCAACGCCCGCGAAAGGCAAAATATTACTCAAGAACAACTTGCCGAACGGATTGAAAAGAAGCGAACATTTATTTCCCGTATCGAAAACAATGGATCTAATCTTACCATTAAAACGCTGCTTGATATAGTAGAAAGAGGACTTGGCGGTCAACTTTCTATATTGGTCAACGCTTAAATACGCTGCAAGAATAAGGGAAGTTTTTGATACTACAAAAAACCGAAGAAATTTTCTTCGGTTTTTATTAGATACTTGATTTTTGGAACATAAACTATTTTTGATGTTTCGGGAAAATCACATTTTTGTTTTTCAAAACAAAAATTAAAGGGCTCACTTTTACCGGTGAGCCAATTAAACCCGGCACCCCCTACAATTATTGCAATTGCAAAATATACTCCTGCTAATGTCATAAATTAAGAAATTTATTTTTCATTAAAAAATTTTTTACCCATTTTTGTATGGTCAAAAACATATAGTGCTAACGCAAAAGCGCAAAAAACAGAACCTACAACAATTGCCTCCATAATTTTATTTAGTTTTTTTATCATTAATAAAATCTAATCCTAACGAAAAACCAACTGTAACAATAATTGCTCCAATCGGATATACAGCCCATTTATGCTCAAAACTTCCCAGAAAAGAAGATGATAATTTACAGTCGCCCTATCTCGACACAAAACCCTAATTCTTTTCCCTCGTTACCCTGTTCAACAATTGATTGTATTCTTTATCATTACTGATAATTTCTACACCTTTGTTATATGTATCTATAAGCGGATTCACCAATTTGTAATATTCGTTATCGCTGTAAATCTCCCTCGCAATTTGTATTTTAATTTGCTGTACAATCAATATTTTTGATTTTTCCAAATCTTTCTGCTGCTGTTCTTTTGACTGAGCTTGCGCGTTTTCAACTTCAACGGGTAAGGACGTCTTAGTATCTCTTCCCTCCGGACTAAGTTTACCAAGTTTGATAGCCGCAGGCTGAGCCGCTTTTCCTTTTGATTCATCCGCTTTTTCTTTCTCATAAAGCGCCATCATATCATTCACCATATTGTCGGTAACCGTGAAATTTTTCTTGAAAGAATCAAAAGTCGGATACTGCTTCCGGTATTTTTCCCTGTTATCTCCGATTAAAGCGCGGACATATTTATAAAGAATGGATCTGCTATATAAATCTCGAAATAAAGGCGTTGCTCCTGCTTTATTGATAGCGGAAGTCGTATCCACGGGAACAAAAAAGTCGGGCATGATTCCGCCTCCGCCATACACTACTCGATTTTTTATCAATGTATTGTATTTTAATGAATCGGGAAAATGAATACTGTCTGCTGAAATCATTTCTCCCCGGTTATATCGGTCAATTAACTCTTTAGCATAAGCCTCAGCGTCGCCTTTGGTATAGGGTTTTTGAATCGAGCGACCGGTAGGCGTATAATAGCGGGCGATGGTCAGCCGGATCAATGAGCCGTCAGGCAACGGAACAGGTCGCTGAACCAAACCCTTGCCAAATGTTCTTCTTCCGACAATCACGCCTCTGTCCCAATCCTGAATGGCGCCCGAAAGAATTTCGCTGGCGGATGCGGAATATTCATTAACCAAAACGACTAATTTTCCGTTTTTCAAAGAACCGCTGTCGTCCGATTTTGCATCTTGTCTTTTTTGATGAACGCCTTCGGTATAAACAATCAATGACCCGGGTTTCAAAAATTCATTGGAAAGTTCGATAGCCGACTCTAAATAGCCGCCACCGTTATCCTGCAAATCCAAAACCAAGTTTTCCATTCCTTGCGCCTGCAATTTTCCAACTGCTTCTTTAAATTCATCGTATGTAGTTTTCGCAAAGCGATCTAATTTGATATAACCGGTTTTTTTGTCAATCATATAAGATGAAGTCAAGCTGTAAACAGGTATTTTATCGCGAATTATTCTGAAATTCATCAGATTAGGATTGCCTCTCCGAAGGACTTTTACATTGACAACAGTTCCCTTGGGACCTTTCAATCTGCGCATTACATCGTAATCTTTCATTTTAACGCCTGCGATTAAAGTATCATTAACAAACAGGATTTGATCTCCGGGTAAAATACCGATTTTTTCGGAAGGACCGCCTGTAATAACCTGTATCACATACAAAGTATCGGTCATCATATTAAACATGACGCCAATGCCGTCGAAATTTCCCTGCAAAGGTTCATCTGTCGCTCTGACTTCGTCGGCAGTCAAGTAAGCGGAATGCGGGTCTAATTTTTCCAACAGTCCGGTGATGGCATTTTCCGCTAATTGGTTACTATTGACTGTGTCAACATAAAAATTCTCTATCGCAGCCATCGCTATGCCTACTTTTCGCATGGCGGCATTGCTATTGGAACTAAAAGAGAAAGGAGAGCCGACAGAGACGTTATTTCGTATTTCCTGTCCGTATGAACAAGCATTCATGCACAAAAGTAATGTGCATGCTAAAAAAAATTGCTTCATAAATTTATATTTTTTTATATTCATCTATATGTAAATTTGCCGGAACAAAAGCGGCAATGGATTTTCCGTAAGTTAATAATTCGCGGACTAAGGACGAACTGATATGCGTATATTCCGGCTCGGTGAACAGAACAAAGGTTTCAACGCCAGCAATTTCGCGATTGATGTCCGCAATATTCTTTTCATATTCAAAATCATTCACAGAGCGAATGCCCCGAAGAATAAATCCTGCGCCCGCTTCTTTGGCATAATCGACCGTCAGTCCGTTATAAGATTGAACGCTGATTCTCGGATTCGATTCAAAAAGTCGCTTAATCATTTCCATTCTTTGTTCCAAAGGGAAAAATGTTTTTTTATCTAAATTGACGCCTATAGCGATAATGATTTCGTCAACCAATTGTAATCCTCTTTCCACTAACGACAAATGTCCCAGCGTGAAAGGATCGAACGTTCCCGGAAATAATGCGACTTTTTTATTCATAACTCATATTTGGGGATTGCGGGTCTCCGCTCCGCCCGCAATGACATAACTCATAACTCATAATTCATAACTCTTAACTCTTAACTCTCATACCGCAATATCCTCTTCAACAACCAAGTTATTGATAATAAACACTTGCCGTTCCATCGTATTTTTTCCCATATAAAATTCAAGCATTTCCTTAACGGAGTCCTGCTTGCGCATAGTAACCGGATCTAACCGTAAATCTTTTCCTATAAAATGCTTAAATTCCGAAGGCGAGATTTCGCCCAGCCCTTTGAATCGCGTGATTTCGGGATTAGGTCCTAATTTCTCGATAGCGCTCAGCCGTTCTTCTTCGGAATAGCAATACAGGGTTTCTTTTTTATTTCTTACCCTGAAAAGCGGCGTTTGAAGAATAAAAACATGATTGTTCTTAATCAAATCGGGGAAAAACTGCAAGAAGAAAGTGATAATCAACAGTCGGATGTGCATACCGTCCACATCGGCATCGGTAGCGATAATCACTTTTTTATAGCGCAATCCTTCCAAGCCGTCCTCAATATTTAACGCTGCCTGAAGCAAATTAAACTCTTCGTTCTTGTAAACAATTTGCTTGGTTTCGCCGAAAGTATTCAAAGGTTTGCCCCGCAGACTGAAAACCGCCTGATAGTTGGGATCGCGGCTTTGCGTAATCGACCCGCTGGCTGAATCGCCTTCCGTAATAAAAACGCAGGTTTCTTCCAAATCTTCGCCTTTCTGATCATTATAATGCAGTCGGCAATCCCGCAATTTCTTATTATGCAGGTTGGCTTTCTTCGCCCTCTCCCTCGCTAATTTAGTAACCCCTGCGATCGCTTTCCTTTCTTTTTCCGAATCTAAAATCTTTTTTAGTAAAGCGTCTGTTGTATCGGGCGTTTTATGCAGATAATTATCCAATTCTTTTTTCAGGAAGTCGCCAATGAATTTCTGTACGGATGGTCCTTCGGGTCCTATGTCTTTCGACCCTAATTTTATTTTTGTCTGGGATTCGAAATCCGGCTCTACTACTTTTATTGCAACTGCGGCAACAATTCCCGACCGTATATCGGCGTATTCAAAGTTTTTGGAATAATATTCCTTGATTACCCGCGAAACGGATTCTTTGAAAGCCGACAAATGGGTTCCGCCCTGAGTGGTAAACTGTCCGTTCACAAACGAATAATACTCTTCGCCGTATTGGTTGGCATGAGTGATTGCAATTTCAATATCCGTTCCGCTCAAATGGATAATCGGATAAAGCGCATCGGAAGTCATGTATTCGTTCAGTAAATCAACCAAACCGTTTTTCGAGAAAAACTTCTTTCCGTTGTAATTAATAATCAGACCTGAATTGAGAAAAACGTAATTTTTCAGCAATGGTTCCACATATTCGTCCCTGTACTGATAATTCACAAATATTTCTTCATCGGGGATAAAGTTCACCAAAGTTCCATTCGGCTGATCGGTCGGCGCAACCGGAGGGTCTTCCTGAATTTGCGCCCGCTTGTATTCTACCGCTTTGGTTTCGCCATCACGAAAACTTTGCACCAGCATATAGGAAGAAAGTGCATTGACGGCTTTCATCCCTACTCCATTCAAGCCGACTGATTTTTTGAATGCTTTGGAATCGAATTTTCCTCCTGCATTCATTTTCGATGACACATCGGCGACTTTACCGAGTGGGATGCCGCGACCGTAGTCGCGAACGGTGACAACGCCATTATCGATCGTAATATCAATCGATTTGCCGAATCCCATCATGTATTCATCGATAGCATTGTCGAGCACCTCTTTCAGCAGCACATAAATCCCATCGTCGGCATAGCTGCCGTCGCCTTTTTTCCCGATATACATCCCCGGTCGGCGACGGATATGTTCCCACCATTCGAGGATTTGTATCTGTTCGTCTTCGTATATTAATTCGTTCATTTCAAATGTTTAATAAAAGCGCGGCGGGTTTTATGATGCTTTGCGTCAAAATAATCCCATTGCGATTGTACCTTTTGATTCGTTTCCAATTCGGGATTGCTTTCCGCATATTCAAATCCCATACGATTGATGACAGGTATTATATCATAAAAAATCAAAGCGTTAACGCCCTTGTTCTGGTATTCGGGCAAAACGCCTATCATATATAAATCCATTATTTTACCTTTTCCGTAAAGCGCTCTCAGCAGATAGAACCATCCGAAAGGCAACAAACTCCCTTTGGCTTTTTGCAGAGCTTTGGAAAGACTGGGCATGGTAAGCCCTATCCCGACTACTTTATTGTCCGATTCCCTGACAATCACGGGAACCATATCCAAGCGGAGCATCGGAATATACATTTTAATATAATAGTCGATTTGCTTGTCAGATAATTCGGAATAGCCGTACAACGGTCGATAGGCTTCATTGAATAATTCAAAAATCTGTTTGGCATACGGCCAAATTTCTTTGGTTTTCTTGAATTTCATAATTTTAAGTCCGTATTTCTTCTGCACGATTTCCGTAATCCGCTGATGCTTTTCGGGAATTTCCTTAGGAACCTGAATCTGAAACTCGTGCCAATCCTGATCTTTCACATATCCCAATTTTTCGATATGTTCTTTGTAATACGGAAAACTGTAAGCGGTTGCCATTGTTCCCAACTGGTCGAATCCCCAAACCAACAGACCTTCGTGGTCTAAATCGGTGAAACCCAAGGGACCTTGTATGCCATTCATCCCTTTTTGTATCGCCCACTGTTCGACTGCATTAAACAAAGCGAAAGAAACTTCTTCGTCATCGATAAAATCAACGAAGCCGAAGCGGGCATACTGCTGATTCCATGTTGTATTCGCTTTGTGATTAATGATTCCCGCAATCCGTCCGACAATTTTATTATCTTTATATGCTAAAAAATAAATTGATTCGCAAAAATCGAAAGCCGGGTTTTTATCTTTCCGCAAGGTCATCATGTCATCCATTATCAGACTTGGCACGTGGTAAGGGTTGCCTGCGTACAATTGAATATTGAACGCAACAAACTTTTTTAAGGAAGATTTATCAGTTACTTCTACTATTTTAATCGCCATTTATGTAAGCATTATTTTTTTTTATATGACGTGCAAAGATACATAAATTTTATCTATATTTGCACTTTGAAAAAATATTCACACTATGGGATCAACATGGAAGTAGCATTACAAATACAAGACAGTCAAATACAAGACAGTATAGAAAAGTTTTATTTATTGTTAAATATTAAATCAAATTAAAGAAATGAATCGAATTGGTATTTTATCAGCTCTGCTTTTTTCAATTGCATTATCAGTAAATGCACAGGATGTGAAAAAAGAATTTTATGGAATGTGGACCATCGAGATTGAAGATGGTTCAGTGGGATGGCTTAACGTAAACGCAGACAAAGGTTTTTTGGATGCCGATTTACTATGGCAGGGAGGAAGCGTTTTGCCTGTCAACGACGTGTATTTCAAAGATGACCGTACGCTCGTGGTTACAAGAACCTACGACGTGAATCGAAGCGACAGTCGAAAGTTTAACGTGGCTCAAACATTTACTTTCGAAAGAACGGGAAACAGATTAACCGGAACATTGGTAAGTCCCTCCCGTGACGGAATGAATACCGTTACAAGGAAATTTACGGGATGGCGTTTAGCCGATCCCGGTCCGGCGCCCGATTTATCGAAAGTCAAATACGGAATGCCGATCAAACTTTTCAACGGAAAAGACTTGACGGGTTGGCGATTGATAAATCCCAATCAAACCAACGGTTTTAAAGTCATAAACGGCGAACTTGTCAACGATCCGGTAACCGTAGAAGGGCAACACGGAAATTACGGAAACCTGAGAACGGACAGAGAGTTTGATGATTTTAAGCTCTCGCTTGAGGTGAATATACCGAAAGGCAGCAACAGTGGAGTCTATCTT
>Ga0209629_10002026_pt1 | contig 13442 bp, 16 predicted proteins | sample TergutCu122P5_FD_187286 | JGI IMG/M metagenome (GOLD analysis project Ga0209629, IMG submission 187286) | Cubitermes ugandensis P5 segment gut microbial communities from Kakamega Forest, Kenya - Cu122 P5 (SPAdes) (version 2) | ecosystem: Host-associated > Arthropoda: Insects > Digestive system... | reverse complement strand
AGCAAGTGAACTGAGTGTCTGAGTTTGGGAAGGATTATCATTATTATTTCATAATTTGTATCTTTATTTGATAACTTTATCACTGTTATCTCACTGTACTAACATTAATAACTTACTCTGTTTTTTTATTATACGACACATTCAAAATTTTCTCTTCCACCACCTCCCTGCCCCCAGCAACCTGAATTGTTGTTAACTGTTCTGAATTTCAGTTCTTCAAAAATGGGATCCCTAATAATGTCATCACAATAACTGTAAATGCACGGTTTTGTGAGCAGTCCACAATGCTGCATTATACATTATCTCATGATATTACCAAACCAAAGACACAATGACTGGTTGAATGACAATTCGACAGTCGGACCATCTAATTAATTATTTAAGACATTTCAGTACATTTATACAATAATATCCAACTGGGACAGACCATGACCTACAGCAACTGCTAAAAATAAATGCTTTGCACAATACTGCCACCTATTAACAGACAGATAAATTACATGCAATAAAAAAACTTCCATAGAACCCAACTCATTCCCTGAGAGAGATATAACTCAACAGAACCAGCTGCCTCCCTCGTGTTTAAATACTTCATGTCTGGTGGCTTGTAAGGAGGGAAGTGGGCCATTATCCTAATGAATGGAAGTGCAATTACATACTAAAAATGAGCAAGAAAGCAACAAGGACTTTGTAGGTACTAATCTTACTTTTGCTGAGCACTAAGTACTTTCCAATGACTTTACCTCACATACCAGTCTTGTTTTCATGTAGTCTGGAATAAGTACACAGCCTACATGGACAAGCTCTCAAACATTCACATGTCAAAATTCACACAAAACAATAAACAGGGTATGTTACACCTCATTTTCTGCAGCCAACGCTTTTTTCACAACTAAAGAATAGTACAAAAATTTTCAAAAAGTCAGATTTTACAGTTTTCACAATCACAGGGGCAGCACCCGATCTTACTTTCAATTTTCAAACACACATAATTTGACTTCAATTTTATGGTTATGTACAGCTGAAACAATGTGACAGCTGCCATCCCTACACTCTGTTTGAAGGATTACCAATAATGGTCAGCATTAGGTCCTACATACAAACCTCAGTTCATTCTTAGACATAAAAACTAGCTTCATGCTTCACAGGAAACATGAAATGAATCATTCCTGGCCTGCTGGTGAAAAAATGCTTTACTGTGATGTATAAACATGTAGTTTGCTGAATTTCAGCATTCTATACTGATTTACCTACATATGTCAGTGTGAAAGAGGATTACAAAATTTTCAGGCAATGTGACTTTATATGCACAAAGTCATAATGAAAGAAGCAACTACAATTCCTGTGGCACTCACCTGCCATAAGATGTGTCAGCAAGAATATATGGTATACTGCCTAGCCTCTTCCCCAGACAAAGGGCTACCTCCACAGACTCATGCAAGAGTGCATCGGGGAACTGCAAACAAATCTGAACAGCACAAGTGTTATAAGACATCAGACTTCATGTGTGGGCTGCCAACTTAATTCAAACTTAGTATTTTAGCATGCTAAACAAAACCCAATGCACAATATAAACACAGCATGACCTAAAAAGACTGGTTCATTTCTGACAACACAAATATTAATGTGAATGTATTTTATATATAACTTATACAATCTGCATAAATAGATAAGAAAATGTAGAATTTATGTCAACAACAGATGTAATGAAAAATGCCAGTGTCATTACCACTTGTAGTAAAGAAAATTCCATACCAATATATCCATAATTTCAACAGACAGCTGAATTCCAAACAAGAAAAAACTGTGAATAACCAAGGAATCAGGTTAGCAATGGCATGTTTTTATCCATAAATTCAAAATTAAAGAGTCAATATTACACCAAGGGTCCTTCATGAAAACATAATGCTCAGAAATTGTACAACCACTGCAAGCCATGCTCTATCCCATGTCCACAACAAATTATGTACAAAAGTAGCTAACAGTAAGGTAATTAGAAGTGACAAATAATGGTAACAACACACTATGAAATAACAATACACACACCTAACATTACAAACATATAACATTGAACATATGTAAGCATATAAATATTACTTATTTACAAATTCCATTAAGTAAAATCCCGATAATCTAAACAATGTATGACGTGAAGCTTGCCGACATTTCAGGAACAAAAAGAAGGAATATCTGAAAGCTAATATTGATGAACTTGAAATTAACAGTAAGATAAAATATGTCAGGGACTTGTAGAGGGGTATCAATGACTTAAGAAAGGTTACCAGCATAGAATATAATATACTGAAAGATGAAAAGGGTGATTTGGTTACAAACTCCCACAGTATTTTGGCTATGGAGGAACCATTTCTCTCAGCTACTGAATGTATATGAGGTTAATGATGTTAAGTGGACAGAAATAAACACAGCAGAACCACTAGTGCCTGAGCCGAGTGCCTTTGAGGTCGAGCTTGCCATTGAAAAGTTAAAAAGTCACAAATCACCAGGTACTGATAAAATCCCAGCAGAAATGATTAAGGCAGGGGGTAGAACAATTCGCACTGAGATCCATAAATTTATTTATTCAATTTGAAATAAGGAGGAATTGCCCAAGGAGTAGAAGGATCAATCATTGTACCTATTTATAATCAGGATCATAAAAACAGATTGTAGTAATTATAGACGCATATCACTTTTTTGCCAACTATGTACAAAATTTTATTGAACATCCTGCTGTCAAGGTTAACTCCACATGCAGAGGAAATTATTGGGGATCATCAATTTGGATTTTGACACAACAGGCCAACTATTGATCATATATTTTGCATTCATCAAATACTTGAGAAAAAATGGGAATACAATGAAACAGTGCATCAGCTATTATTACGCTTCAAGAAAGTTTATGATTCAGTTAGGGAGGTCTTGTATAATATTCTCATTGAGTTTGGTATCCTCATGAAACTGGTAAGGCTAATAAAAATGTGTCTGAATGAAACCTACAGCGTATCCCGGGTAGGCAAGCATTTGCCTGACATGTTTCCTATTAGGCATGATTTGAAACAAGAAGATGCTTTATCACCACTGCTTTTCAACTTTGCTTTAGAATGTGCCATTAGGCAGGTTAGGCAAACCAGAATGGCCTGAAATTAAATAGTACACATCAGATTTTGATTTATGCTGATGATGTTATTGTATTTGGTGGAAGCATATATACTATAAAGAGAAAAACAGGAGCTTTGTTAGTCAGTAGTAAGGAGATGGGTCTAGAAGGGAATGCTGATAAAACTAAGTGCATGGTCATGTCTCGAGATCAGAATGCAGGACAAAGTCACAATACAGAGATTGATAATAGCTCCTTTGAAAGGGTGAAAGAGTTCAAATATTTGAGAACAACCTTAACATATCAAAATTCTATTCATGAAGAAATTACAAGCAGATTGAAGTCAGGGAGTGCTTGCTATCATTCCATGCAGAATCTTTTGTCTTCCAGTTTGCTATCCAAAAATTTAAAGAGTAAGATATACAGAACTATAATTATGCTTGTTGTTGTGTATGGGTGTGAAGCTTGGTCGCTCACATTGAGGAACATAGGCTGAGGGTGTTTGGGAATAGGGAGTTGAAGAGAATGTTTGGGCCCAAGGGACGAGGTAATAAGGGAGTGGAGAAAACTGCATAATGGGGAACTTAATGATCTGTACTCCTCACTCAATATTGTTTGGGTGATCAAATCAAGAAGAATGAGATGGGCAGGGCATGTAGCAGTTATGGGGGTGAGGAGAGGTGTATACAGGGTTTTGGTGTGGAAATCTGAAGGAAAGAGACCTCTTGGAAGACTCAGGTGTAGATGGGAAGAAAATATTAAGATGGATCTTCAGGCAGTGGTATGTTGGGGCATGGACTGGATCAAGCTGGCTCAGGATAGAGACAGATGGCAGGCACTTGTAAATGCAGTAATGAACTTTCAGGTTCCATAAAATGAGAGGAATTTCTTGACTAGCTGAAGACCACTTAGCTTCTCAAGAAGGACTCTGCTCCATGGAGTAAGTAAGTATTAAGTAAAATCCCTCATATTATGAAAGCTGATTAGCTAGTCAAGACCATGTTCTCAGGATAATGCTGTTGAAGCCTTTCAAGAAGCATCTAAATCCAGGATACAACCGCAAAACTTAGTTTTATAAAATGCACTTTAACATTATCTTCTCATCTGTGCCTCAGTTTCCCAAAAGATTCCTCTGTCAGCATTTTCCATCCAAGTACACTTTTGTATTCATGTTTCTCCTTGACTTAGTAACAATCACAGCATTTGGTGAAAAGTACAAATATTGAAGCTCCTCATTATATAATTTTCTCTATATCCCTATTAGTTCCTCTCTCTTAGTTCCAAATATTCCTCTCAGCACACCGTTCTCAGTACAAACTATGTCTCTTCCCAATGAATACTTGATGCCTCTAATAACATGTATAACTGACTACACAGAAATCTCTGAAATAAACTCAACAGTTGGAATTGATCACAATTTGCATCAGGTTCCTCTTCACTACAGTGTCAGACCAACAGCGGTGGTGATTGAAGAAACGTTAAGTGTTTATTTACTAGTCCTTCTTTCTCCTTTTTCCTAGAATTCTATATTCTGCCACCCTGAGGAGATGAGTGTGTAACACCAGGTTTACCAACAAATTTTCTACAGTAACGAAAATTATGCACAGAGTATACATAACTGCTATGTATGTCATAACAAAGTACATTTATAGGCTCCATATAATTGTCAGTATAAATACCGATTATCTCTCTTACCAGCACCACCCAGTTCATTGTTGTAAGGATCTTTCAGAGGGAATATAAATTTTTGAACACTAAATTCATCCTTTCTATGGTTAAGAATTTTCATTTTATTTCTGAAGTAAACATCACCAAAAAACTGACAATACCTTACATAATCCATTCTTCTTTGCCCATTCCGCACACCTGTCCAATTCATAATATAATTCAATGTTTCTTGCAGCAGTATGATGCATACTTCCTCTAACGTCTGCTTTTCGCTCTAAAACTGCAGTTTCACTACTGCTTAAAGCAAGCATGTTTCTATTCTCTCTCTTGTGAGCAGCAATTCAAAAACTGCTTAACATCTCACACTCCTCTAGCATTTTTCGTCCTCTACAAATTCACTATACCACGCTTCCTGCTTGCTTTTCCTAGCCTCCGACTTCGTTATCAATTACCAGACAAGGCTGATAATTATTTTTCCTGCATTTAACAGATGCATAAACAGGCAAATCACGACTGACAACCTTCAACCTTGTCGCATAATCAGCCTTGCACCCCATATGATCTATGCATCGGCCAGCACTTACAAACCATCCGAACACGAGGTACACGAGACTTGCCCTCTCCTAAGTTGTTGCGCGGCGTAGGTTGGTATATATAATCTGTGGTTGGTAGCTTGGTGGCTGGTGGCTACCAACTCACGTCGTGCAATATCCCATAATAGTGAAGGTATCTGTCACACGTCACACAGGTGTGCAACGATGTATTTAACCTGTAGAAGAATGATGTTTGTCCGACTTTCATATAAACGTTAAATTTATACTTCGGATTTAATGCAGTTTAATGACACTGCTGTTTATTGCGAGAATTCTACGAAACAAGCTAATAGACTGCATGCGCAGCCTCTATGTTTGAGTAGGTGGTACATGTGATTATCATTGGACTTTAAATGGTTACATTTAATTACAGTTAATAGAAATTCTCTTTTAGTAGATGTTTTCCAAAAAGAATGCAATGTAATAACAACCTGTTATAAACGAAGCAGTGGGAATGTGATACGGTTAAATTTTAGGTTATGTTCGCGAATTACATTAGTTTTACCAGTTTTTGGCATATGTGAATAGGGCGTAAACGGTATTTTGTGCATCAGGTCTGTATTCCATTTTTACTACCTTTACTCTGTAGTATGTATAATTTACGGACTGTCGCGGTTCTCATCAGTGTGGGGCGTGTCATTGCCATTCATTTGCGATTGGGAGGCTAATGACTGTAATTGTTAACAATGTGCAGTGTACTTCCGACATTTCCCTAGTGTAGCAGACGAAAATGTGCTTAACCTGTTGAGAAAACTACAGCATTTCATAATGCTTAATATCGTTGAGCATTCCCATGATTTAAGATTTATTATAACAAGCACAGAAGCATGAATATTAGTAACTTGTGTCCTTTTGTTTTCAGATCTGCATGGAAGCAATAATATTTGGTAACAACAATGTTAGTACTGATGGTTCTGGGAATTTTGTTTCCAGTTACTTATATTGCCCACAGTTTAGCATCAAAAGCAGAGACTGTGACAGAATCTAGTAATAAAGAGCAATTCAATAAACTACAAAACCAGTTCTTTGTCGTCTACTTCCTAGCAACTTTCTCTGACTGGTTGCAGGGGCCATATATGTACCAGGTGTACAGCAACTATGGCTATACTCAGCCTCAGATAGTATTGTTGTATGTTACTGGTTTCTTCTCCAGCATGATTTGTGGTACAGGGGTAAGTCAGATACAGGATGTGGTAGGCATTCAGACATATGTTCTGTTTTAAACTTTTTTACCTTACTTTTTGGACTTAATCACATTCTGGATGACAATGTGATTATTTTCTCTTTTCTTTTTAATTATTGTGGTATTCTGGGTTATGACATCATCATCATCATCAGGGCAAAAGTGAGGGCAGCAGGTTCCTCTGCAATGTCAGTACCCATCAGTGAGATGGCCCAGCATCACCAAGAAGACCACAATCAAAATATTCATCACTGTAAAAATATCAAATCTTCTGTATGTTTTACTTGAAAATTCCTTATGTTTACCTAACTAAGGGGATTGCTTAATATTCATCATGAAGACCGTGAATGACCATTCCTGAATGTTTTTTTGCATTCGCAAATTAAAGAGACTTAATTCAACATGTTCACCTGTTTTGTGCAAGTAATCTCTCTTAGACCACCTGACTCTGAAAGTGCAATTCATGATTTTTCAATTAAATTTTTATAATTTTTGACACTCTAAAATTATAATTTGCTTACTGTCTACCTTATGAGCTTGGTTTCAACTCCAGGAGCTTGCCATAATCCATCTGAATGCTGTGTGGAGTATGTAGCACTCTGTGGAACAGTTTAGTATATACATTTTGAGGAACCTGCCCCTACATCTGCAAGATAAAAGGCTCACATAGTCATATCCCTGCTGTAAGAACCTCAGATGTAACACAGGATGATTTTAAACATAACATGAAAGAATATAAATATATGTGTGTGTGTAGCTGTTTTTTTTTAAAACACAGGCTGTGAAAATAATCAGTTGAAAATTCTTATCACCTAATGAGATTGATAGTAATTAATAACTTTCTTGTGCCTCCATTTCTCGTGCTAACATAATCATGTCTTGCTGGTAATTGGATGTATGAATGAACTGTCATTGATGCACATCATTATCATTTGGTACCATCAGGACCACATTATCCATTCAGTTTACTCTGCTGCCATTTGTTTTGTTTTAATCTTAGTCCTTGTCATTGCCATTGTGTATCACTATTTTTCAGTCTGTCCTTACCATGCAATTTACTCTTCTGCTGTGAAGGTGGAAGCAGCAAGTTCCTCTGAGACTGCTGCTTATCTACTGTATCACACAGTGGCACATCCCAAAAGACAGTAATCTTCTGTTTTTCCCTTTGTTTTATGCAGTGAAAACATTTAAGCTTTTGAACTTCATTATCCAATTTCCATCTTTCCATTGCTTGAATGTGTTTAATGATGTGTTCAAGATGCCTTACAGAATAAAACAAAGTAGCCATTCATTATTCACATATTCACAAACGTTACTACTGTTGGATGACACAGTTGTATTTTCATTTGTTGTCTACTATACACATTTGTCATGTGTCTGGTTAACAGATCTTTATTTTCATTTTCATTCTGAGAAACAAAATGTTTGGTTGGAAACCACAGTGGTTTCCCATATAGTGAGTGACCATCTGCTGTGTTACATTTCTTTAACAATATTCTTATTTTTTGTCAAGCACTCAAATGTTGGTAATGTACATAAATAAGTTTATAAACACTATTTACAAATAGTAATGCTAATATTCTTAATTATAATTGTTATTAATAATATTATGTTACTTAATTGTGAACTTATTATATGGTAAACAGAATTTTGTAAGAATCAGAGGGGCACCCATTTGCTGCCACAAACACAGCACACAACCTGATCCCCCACAGAATTCTACAGTTATTAGGTGTAATGGATTTAGGCATCCGCACCAATTTTTAGGGCTGTTAGGTGTTATGTTTTCCAAATAGTCATGGTCTGAAATTTCTGAAATTCGTATAGTTGCAGAAGTTATGTAGCCCTCAACTTTGCCCTACTAGACCTAGAGAACTATTTCCTGTCATGTGCTATCCTTATATCACAAATTCCATGAATGTAATTTAAAAAATGGAGAAAATTCAACGTGATATGGAAATATGTGGAAATAAAATGCCAACTAGATGCAACAGAGGTTTTTATTGCGGATCTTATTGCTTGCTCAACATGTTTCGGGCACCACAATTCCCATCATCAGGAGCTCAAGAGTGTTATACAGTGGTTGCTGCCTGTGGTATTTCATGCTGTGGTTTTCAAGTTGCTGTTCTGGTGTGGAGCTGAGGGCTATGTGTTCGGTTTGCAGGATGCTGCTTTAGCAGCATCCTGGAAACCAGACACATAGCCCTCAGCTTTAGCAGCATCCTCCAAACCGGACACATAGCCCTCAGCAACACACCAGAACAGCAACTTGAAAACCACAGCACGAAATACCACAGGCAGCAACCACTGTATAATACTCTTGAGCCCCTGATGATGGGCACAGTGGTGCCCGAAACATGTTGAGCAAGCAATAAGATCTGCAATAAAAACCTCTGTTGCATCTAGTTGGAATTTTATTTCCACATATTAACGACGATGCACAGTCAAAACCACATCAAATTTGATATGGAAATGTTTATGAACAGTAGTAACATAAAACTTAACATGGCCTCAGCCCAAGTGACATGCATCATGTGTGACGCTGCCCAGTCAAAACCACATCAAATTTGATATGGAAATGTTTATGAACAGTAGTAACATAAAACTTAACATGGCCTCAGCCCAAGTGACATGCATCATGTGTGACGCTGCCCACATTTGTCACCATTGACAGGCTGCGTTACATTTCATTGTTTTTCAGTTCATGACATATTTCATACTAGGGTTATTTTGATCTCCACAGTCATGGGTGACTGTCAGACATTGACATTAGTTTGAACATTCACATACACAGTAACATATAGGCCACTATACCTTAGAATGCATTACTGTCATACATCACCATTGTGACAAGTGTGACTAGATGTTAAATGATGAGAAAGGTCCCACTGCATTTCTTTAAGTCTGCAAACATGAATGTTTCAGATTCTGATGACTGTTTGTTGCCTTTCAGGTTGGGATCTTAGCAGACAAGTTTGGCCGCAAGAGATTATGCATTACGTATAGTTTCCTTTATGCCTTATCATGCCTCACTAAAGCTTCCCCACAGTACTTCATTTTGATCATAGGACGTATTCTGGGTGGAATATGCACCTCCATCCTCTTCTCAACATTTGAAGCATGGTATGTTCATCAGCACAGCCATAAATTTCACTTCCCACCTGAGTGGATCCACTTAACATTGTCTAAAGCAACATTTTATAATGGTGTTCTTGCCATTTGTGCTGGTATTGTGTCAAACATTGCTGCTGAATGGGCAGAGTGGGGTCCTGTCTCTCCATTCATGATTGCAGTACCATGTCTGTTGTTGACGGCTGTTTTAACAATGTACTTGTGGGAGGAAAATGACATACCTACCAATACTGCTCATTACAGTTGTGGTTCTCTCAATGCTATTTTCAGATGTCAAAACAATCCACTGCTATGTTTAGGGCTAATTCAGTCACTTTTTGAATCAGTGATGTACACTTTTGTGTTCCTGTGGACACCACTCCTGGAACCATTACAACCTCCACTGGGGATTGTCTTCTCATGTTTTATGCTTTGTATCATGATTGGTTCATCTCTACATTCTCTCCTCATAGCGCGAAATTGCACAGCAGAATATTCGCTGCATAATTCATGTTTGCTTGCCCTCACTGCATTCGTCCTGTCGGCTGGAGCAACAGGAATGATTTTCCTGTATCCGCACTACATTGGACGATATTCTTTTGTTACTTTCATTGCGTTTCTCCTCTATGAAGTTGCTGTAGGAATGTACTTCCCTGCAATAGGATACCTCAGAAGTCAGATAATTCCAGAAGAGTATAGAGCAAGTATTGCAAATTGGTATCGTGTTCCTATGAACATATTCACATGTATGAGTCTACTTTGGTTAATGAACATGACACATAACCATAAGGAATATTTTGATGCAACAGTTTCTAGTCTTAAAGTTTTCCTTATGTGCATTACTTTACTTCTTGTAGCTATAATGTTGTGCAAGTTGTTAAAGAGGGAAAATGAGAATGTGAAACTGAATATGGAATTCGTATAATACAGAATTTTTCAGAGGTTAATGTTTTTCATATCCTTTGTGGATAAAAGGATATACCATCACTGTTTAGAGCAGTCGTTTACAGACAAATGGTCACAGAAGAAATGAATTTGTACCTGTAAGTAAGATTGTTAGAAACAATAACAATTTAATGGTGAATTATGACTGTATATAGTTTCAGATATACAAACTGCTTGTAGTTTAGTTTAGTTTAGTTTATTTATTAGTCTGAGTATCATACATATGATAGTAGACTCGCCAGTAGCTAGGAATATACATAAAGAAAGATAAGTTAATAACAGTATACTATAACATACTACAAATGGTATCAGAACTGAATACCTGCAGTGCAGAGAGCTTACTTTAGTGTTTAGCTGATTGAGTAACACAGTTACAGGGCTACAAATTCTTCTACTGAATCAAAGGCATGCCAAAGAAGGAATAATTTCAGTTCTTTCCTGAAGGTTTTATAACTCTCTTATTTCTTTTATGTAATCAGGAAGTTTGTTGTATAGTTTAGATCCCATGTTTACTACACTTCTCTTATGTAAGTCAGTCTTGTCTGATTGGATGTGAATATCCCTCTTCCTGCGTGTGTTAGAAGTGTGGACATTTGAGTTGAGCTTTACAAACTGGTGGTGTCTTCTCAAGTAACTTATCACTTCCAAAATGTATAGTGAAACTATGGTAAGAATGTTCAGTTCCTTGAACAGTTGTCTGCAGGGGGTTCTTGGGTTTACTCCTGCTATTAATCTTATTACTCGTTTTTGAATTCGAAGTATCTTTGAGGTTAACCCCCCCCCAGCATAATATACCAAACCGAAGAACTGAGTGGAATTTTGTAAAGTAAATGTTCCGAATAAAGTTCGAACTTAAAAGTTCCTTAAGAGACTTTATCATAAAAGTCACCTTGCTCAATTTATTTGCTAATAACTGAATATGGGAGTGCCATTTTAGTGAATCTGTTATTCACATACCAAGAAATTTTGTTTCAGATGTGTAGGCCACAGTCATATTGTTAAAGGTAACTAAAGGTTTTGCCAGAAAATGTGGTTGTCCATTGTGAAACAACATTACTCCTATTTTTCCTGTATTAATTACAAGGTCATTCCTGTTTAACCAGGTTTCCAATTCTGTGACCACTATCAGTTTTGATTTGCAGCTCCCTTGCATCACTATCTGATATTACACACTAATGTCATCAGCAAACATGACTACCTTTGCATCATGGACATTTTTGGGAAGGTCGTTTGTGTAAAGTAAGAACAATAACGGACCAAGTACCGATCCCTGGGATACACCTTGTTCAATATCCAGGGAGGAGGACCCATATGTATTTACCTCCCCATTGCTCGTGTTACTTTGGGAAATCTCAATAAATTGTTTTCTGTGAAACAGATAAAACCTAAACCATAAATTAGTGGAGCCTGTTATACTGTAGTAGGATAGTTTTTCTAGTAATAGATTATGGTTCAGAACATTATAGGCTTTAGATAGATCAATAAATAATCCAATGGTATGTAGTCGATTATCTAGGGCCTTCTGAATCCTTTCAATGTATGACTGGACAGCTGTGTCAATAGATTTACCTTTTCTGAAACCATTTTGAGCTTCTGATAGTATCTTGTTCTCATACAGAAAGGATGTAATCCTATTATACATCAGTCTTTCTAATATTTTAGCAAAGACTGGAATTATTGAAATTGGTCTATAGTTGTTCATGTCATACTTGTCTCCTTTTTTATGTAGAGGTTTTACTTTGGCTGTTTTCCATAAAACCAGGAAAACACCTGAGGTCAGTGATAAATTGTAAATGTGTGTCAGGGGCCCTTTAATTAAATGTATACATTGTTTGACTAGATTCTCAGGTATGTCATCATCACCTGAGGTAGGTTTCCCTTTTAAGCTCTTAACGAGACTAATTACTTCTTCCTCAGTTACAGGGTAGATACATATTGAATTGGGACAATGTTTTATCTCTAAGTCATAAATGCTTACAGTGTTCTTTTGTTTTATCAAATCTTTTGCGGTGCTTATAAAGTGTGAGTTCAGTTTATCTGTAATCTTAGTAGGGTGTGATATAATTCTATTTTCAACTTTCAACTCCAATTTCTGTTGATTTTCTGTGGCTTTACCAATTTCTCTATTAATTAGTCACCACATGGCTTTTGGCTTGCCCGCTGTCTCTGCAATATACCTATCATTATCCCTTTTTTTTGGCTTCCCTTAACACTCTTTTATATATTCTTTGATAGTTTGCTATATAGATAAGAGCCTCATCCATGAGGGTAAGTGTTCTTTTGTTTAGGGTTTGCAGTCTTTTACTTGAGACTATAAGATCCTTTGAAAGCCACTTTTGGTTTGGCCTTTCCCATAAGTTTACCCTTTTAAATGGGAATGCTACATTAAAACAGTGTAGAAAAGTTGCTAAAAATGCCTCTAAAGAAAAATTTACATCTGAACAATTATAAACATTGTTCCATGCTTCTTTGGATAGTAGATGTTTAAATTCTGCAATGCATTTACATGTGAACTGTCTCCTCATACTCGTTTTGGTGCTACAAATCTTTTCTTCAGTATCAGTTCTCACTAATTGTGCATGGTGATCAGAAAAGCCTAAGTCTACAACTGCTGTGTTTAATATAGGACTACCCTTGTTTGTTATGATGACATCTATTAAAGATATGGTGGTGGGGGTAATTCTGGTTGGGGACCTTACTGTATTTATCATATTCATTCATTCATTCATTCAGTATTCTGCCTGACGACAGGTCCAAAGCCTCCTCCAAAACGATTCCTCCATATAGTGCGATCCAGAGCCTCCTCCTTCAAATGAGAATATCCTCTCCTGTCCTTAAGGTCATC
>Ga0209629_10002025_pt1 | contig 13443 bp, 16 predicted proteins | sample TergutCu122P5_FD_187286 | JGI IMG/M metagenome (GOLD analysis project Ga0209629, IMG submission 187286) | Cubitermes ugandensis P5 segment gut microbial communities from Kakamega Forest, Kenya - Cu122 P5 (SPAdes) (version 2) | ecosystem: Host-associated > Arthropoda: Insects > Digestive system... | reverse complement strand
TGCCAGTTTCAATATGAATTTGGCAATCAGTAAGTGTGTAACAGCTGTCAAAGTTTCAAACTTCTCTTGCCATTATCTCCGTAACCGTTCAACTTTGGATATAGGTGTTTTGGGTTATATCGGTATACTTTAACATAAGGAACACCCTCCCGAAGTTTGGTCCGTTCCTCCTGTGACACCCTGTATATATATATATACACATACATACACACATACGAGTACATACATACATGTATCCTTTGCTGCTGCAGCCTTTACATACACTGGATCTTGACATTATGATCCCAATTGATTAAATATTCTTTATACCCTGCTTTATAGACTGCATCTAATGTTTTAACAGACATGGTTTTAGTAGTATCTGCAGCACTGTAGAGGGATACTAACCAAACTTTGTTGGAGCATGTTATGATGATGACGATGACAGCGAGAATGATGATGACAGAAATGACTGTTGGTGATATTGATGAAAACACTTCTCATTGGTATGGTTGGTTGATAATTGGCTGCTTAGGCTGAGCATGTATCTGTATGTATTTGTTTCATTTTAGCGAGGATTACACCAGTTACAGCAGCTTCACCATGCCACTAATCAGGATGGTAGCGATCAGCAGAAAAGTCGAGCATTGCCCCTCATGATCCAGGGCTTGCGCACAAACCCCAAAGATCCAGAGTCGCATATATTGGTCTTTGATATCGAGGCGCTCATAGGTATGGTTCTGTTTTCATGAACATAAATAATTGTGTGTATGTGTTGTTGGCGTGTATGTTCAGAATAGGTCTATGTTATTGTTTGTACCCTTTCATGGTACTGTTTGTTGCTGCTTCAGTACCTTTATCTGTCTGTCTAATTAGGAATTTTTTTTTTTAAAGAAAGGTGATGATTTTCTCATAAGGTCTGAGACAGTCACTTAAACAGCTTATGTCTACAGTACAGTGCAAAAAAATTTTTAAAATGCTGAAATACGGTATTGTGGATCTACATATACCATTATAGGGTTTAATTATTTGACCTACATTCATGCTGAAACTGTAGTGCAATCAGGTGTCCACTGTGCTTGAGTTGCCCTGATGGTAATAGTGATACTGAATGGCATAGTAATCTGTCCACAGTTTGAATAGACATTTCCTTGGCAGTTCATAACTTCGTGTTGATTTTTGGGAGTTCATCACTGCATTCAGTTTAGTGTTATGGGGTTTAATCATTTGTATCTTGGATTTTCTTGGAATTATCTAATACATTCAGGTAATTACAGTACCATGAGTGTTACTGGATAGTAGTTAGGCTGGAATAGGTCAGTGAATGGTCCAAGTCCCTGAATTCTTGATAGTAGTAATAGTAGTAGTAGTAATTATTATTATTATTATTATTATACAACCAATTAGCTGATCGGTCTGTGCTGTGGAATGTCAAAATTATGTTGGCTGATTTCACTGTTGAAATTTAATGTTATTGTTGTTGTTGTGTTTTTTTAAAAACATTTTCCATTCTGTGCATTATGATACGGTTGTTACAATGTAAACCAACAAAATGCACACATTTCGTTATAAGTACAATAATGTTTTAATATACATAAATTTGTACATGTTTTGGGCCTCAGTGGCCCATCAGGGAGTGCACAGTTGTATAAAACAATCATTTGACCTTATTATCATCTCCCGTATGTGGAACTGTCGCCAGTTCATCAATTTATCTTTTCTAGAGATGGATATATGCACTGAAAATTATAAAACTTTAAATATAAGAATTGTAATAACCAAATATTTTATAATTTTTATAGTTTAAAATTTTATAATTTTCATTGCACATATTCATCTCTATCAATGCTTCATTGATGAACCTATGACAGTTCCACATACTGGAAATGATAATATGGTGTAACGATTGTTTTATACACCTGTGCTCTCCCTGATGATGGGCCAGTGAGGCAGGAAACATGTAGTAGTTAACATGTATGAAAACATTATTATAATTATAACGAAGTGTGTACATTTGTTGGTTTACGTTGTAACGGTTGTTAACATTGATGTTAATGATGTACAGTATATGCTGCAGAGGCTTCTTAGAAATTTCAGGAGATAAAGAGAGGTTTGATGTACAGTGTTCAAAATCCATCTGTAGCCATTTGCCCCCTGCCCTTCCCTTTCTAATTTTTGTACCAGTTAAATGAAATGAACATTTCAAATTTCTGGTATGGATTTTTAATAAATAGTACCAGTTTTCATCATTGCTTTTAAATATTTTTTTCATGTGGCTCAAATTCATGTTGTGTACTATTGTACATGTACGCACATGGGACATTGGAGAAGAGAAAGAGCACTTACATCTGAAGATCCGGAAGAACACTACAGAAAGTGCTAGTGTCACTTTACTGAGATACAGCAATCACTTGCCAACCACTAGGGTATGGTTCTCCAACACAGTGTAATTTGCAAGGTCAATGACATATACAAAATTCAGGGTTGGAACTGTGGTGATTGTTAAGACACATCAGAACCTAAATAAATTGTGTTATATGGGTCTGGTAACATGGAACTTCATATATGAAAGTGTGACAAAAATATGGAGTGCAGAGGTAATTAGAGAGCTATAAATTTGGTTCAAATGTTATTAGAGCCCAACCATTAGGAAATATTTTAGTACAAGAATCCACCAATTTGTATATGTGTGTGTGTGTGTGTGTGTGTGTGTGTGTGCGCGCGCGCGTGCGCGCGTGCAAAAGAACTGTAATTACATAAAACCATATACAGTGCCTGGCAATCATAGATACATTTCCAAAACCATGGTTGGCAGGGGGTTGCTGTTTTTATTTTTAAACTCTGTATGAATTTCATTGGTGAAGACATACTCTTCAGTTCAGTTGTTTACATTGTATCATTACTGTTCTCTGATCTCTTTCTTTCTACTTTAAACTCTCCTTCCATTCTTAATTGTGTTATTTACATGGCTGTTTCTTTGTTATCAGACTTTTTAATCACTTCACAGCTCTCTATTCACATTCTTAAGATTATGCATCTTTTTGATGAAGGTTTAACAAGGTACTTGAAGTTGCTGTAGAGAGACAGTTCCTAGTCTTTTGTTCCGTCATACTCGGCTATTTCGAAACAAAATTTTAGCTGCATTGCTTTCCTTTCATAGTGGCTTCTGCTTGATCTGAGAAAGGGTGGGAGCTTTCTTAATCATCTGTTGGACACATGTGTTTATAAATATGTGATTTTGCTGTGAACAAGATATGTACTGCTTTTTGTTAGTCACTGCTGTTATTCAGCTTTACCTGAATTCTCCTTCATGAAGCTCTGTTGTTAGTGGTGTGTGCTCCATTTTTTGTAATCCCTGATAAAATGTGCTGTTGGTACCTCCATTGCTGGTTGTTGCTTCTCTGAATCATTTCCTAGTTTATGTAATTTTGTGGAAGCACATATATTTGTTCCAGTATGAAGTGCATGCATAATATGTGTTCATTTTGTTTCAAAGAAATGAATATGTATATAAGATAATAGAACAGTATTTTTTCATGTTGCATCATGATATTGTCCAGCGTATCTGATGTGATTGAGCTGCTGTACATAAATGATGATTGCTTTTCATTGAAAAGTTTTACACATTTTCTTCAGGGTAGTTAATCTGCATTGATAAGAGCGGTTCCTTATTGTAATTTTTGATGAAAAGTATTTTAGTATGAAATATGTAGTTTAAAAAATACGTGCAGTTTATATGTAAACATGTGTTTTAATTAATTATATTTTTGAACATTTTGTAATTTACCCTTGGTGCATTTATAGTTACTAAAGGCAAGGGATGTGTCAGTAAATATGTTTTGTGTTGAATGAGAGTTCAATTGGTTATTGCTCCTGCCTGCTTTTCCTCTGAAGTGTAGTTGCTTATGTGGTAGTAGGATTGAACATGCTCAAGAAGCATGTTTACAATTTGCTTATAGTTCAACTTCTAAGTGAAGAGTACAGTACCATGTCGCCTGGTACTTTGGAAGCTCAGGGACTCATCAACCAAGCTGAGTACCAGAAAGTTGCAGCACTGACACAGTCTGCTTCTCCTGATGCTCATAAAAAAATAGCAGGTAATCTTTCTTCTTTTGCCTTGGGTGTTTAAAGTAAATTTATCCTTGGCTGTGGAGTGGATTTGTTTTTGGCACACTTCTCAAAATTTAACACCATCAATATTTAACCATATTTTCAGAAATATTTATGTTGCTGTCTTTATTTTCATTTTAGAACTTTGCGTTTTATAAAGGCTTATAATGACTGTTGTGACATTAAACTCACATTCTGATGTGTACAAGCAGTATCAGAATGTGATCAGTGTTAAGGTACTTGTCTGAACACAAATCAGCTTATTTTGACTCATTTGTCATTTAAATTGTTCAGAGTGAGGATGTTTTGTCATTTTTTTTATGCTGCTATTGAAGAAAAATGTTAGAACTGATGTGCAGTTGATTGTTTCCTGTATTCTGATGTTTCTGCATGTTTATTCACGGCTACATTTAGCTCATAAATTAAATATTTTTTTATTGCGAAATTATATTGTCAGTGGAATATGGCCATGTGATTTGAGGTTATGAAGGGTGTTTTAGAAATTTTCTGTATGGTGGTAGCAGCTTATAATGGTGCGAATGAGTTCTGTTTCCCTAGACGTGGCATCATTGTGTCCTGTTTTACGTCGTAGGTAGGCAGCATGATGGTACTGAGCTTTGTACCAATAAATAATGCAAGAAGAGACAGCAATGAGGTTCCATGTTGTGGGAAAAAAGCCACATAAATGTCTTTGTTCTGTTGAAGAAATATGTTTCCTCCTCATATGAAACTGTTTGGTGGTGGAGGTGAATCCTGGGTGATAAGGTGATGCAGATGTCAAGTGCTGTACTGCAACACATTGTGTGTGTGCGTGTGGATGGGGGGGGGTCACATTTTGTGTATTCCAACTGCAGCAAAAGTGAGAATCTTCCAAGCAAGTTACATAACATTAAACTTGTAACTGAAAAAGTGAAGTTTGGGTGCCTTTCCTCCCTATCACCATTACAAATACAGGGTGTTTTCATGTTTTTAAGCAGAGTTTTGTGCTTGACCACCAAATAGTAGCATTAATGATGCTGAGTATGCTACATTTTTATTTGATAAGGTATAACCTTTCATGTGTTGTAAGAAACCACAACCACTGGAGTGTGGAGTTTGTTCCCCCAGGACATTACTTCACCACATTGCTGTTGTTAATTGCAAGTTTGATGCAGCCTTGGGTTTTGAGGTGCTCACACACAATTCTTATTCCCCAGACCTCTCCCTATGTTCTTTGTTTGCTCCTGTGAAGCATCCTCTTCAGGAATTCCAGTCTGAATCTGAAAATTCTGCTAACAGTATTGTGACTGTATCATTATATGCATGAACAAAGATTACAACACTGAAATTGATCATTTGGTTCACTAATAGGAGATGTATATCATATTTGTAGTGTACTGTTGTCTGGGATGTGACACCATGTAGTTTGGTAGATAGATAACACCATTTTGGTGGGCCTGGTGCCAAATATGAATGCAGAAAATTGCACAGAAGCGTTCTTACCTATCCCCTAATTTACATGGCGTCATATTCCAGATAACAGTAATCTTCATAATTTGATGTTTTTCTGACCATGCATCATAGTATAGACTTGTTTCAAATTACCAACTGAATGCACAATTCCTTTATTCTATAACAATATATATGTTACATTATAATTTGCCCTCCTGAAGATGAGCATAGTACTGCTCGAAACATTTTGAGGATTATAATATAACATATATATTGTTATAGAATAAAGGAATTGTGCATTAAGTTGGTAATTTGAAACAAGTAATCTTCATAGTTATTGTCGTGAGAACCTGAGATCTCAGGTAGGTCAAACTTGGTGTTGACTGTGTTGAGCTGGTGGCAGATGTGTGTATGTATGTATGTTGTGACATATTCTTTATGTTATTTTGTTGTGCTTGTATGATATGCTGATCACATACAGGAAACTTGTGAAATACCCCTCATGTGTGGGCAATATTGTCACGATATTTGTATGCTGTTCAAAACTAACATTCAGTTAAAGGTTTTGATGTTTGCCTTGTGTCCACAGAGTATTTTTAAAAATGTATCTCTTCAGGAACTCTACTCCATAGACTAGCGTTATATAATTTATAGTTACATGCAAACCAGCTTAGAGTACGGTCTTTGTATGGAAACACTGTATTGTCTAATGAAACCATTCCAAAGTAAATAAATTGTGATTAAATTGTGTGGGGTTCTGATGACAGTATATCACATTGTGAATGACTAAGATTTTTTATTTCATGCATTGTCCAGTGTTGAAAGTATATTTCAGAAACCAGATCTGCATTCATTATCAGGTGGATGGTGGGGAAGCATATACTCATTTTGGCCTGCTAGGTAGAGCTAATGGCAATCTCTTAGTTATTCTAAATGAAATGTGATACATAAATGATGTGTTTTCCTATAAAGTAGTTTTCATTTTACTTCTGTTTTATGTGTAACTATGGGAAATATGGTATCTATATAAGACAGACTATTACCATAGAAAATAAACAATCACGAATATGTTTTATTCCTTCAAACCTATTTGAATTTAGAGAACCTTTTGTACTGCTGCTGTTAATATATTTGCATTGTGAGCTAACATTGTTTCCTCTTCCTAATGCTTAATTAACATGGTGGTTGCTACATGGCAGACTTCTTTGGCCGGGTAAAGGACAAGGCTGGCGATTTGGAGCGGACTCTCAAGGAAAAGGACAGGCATGGTACTAACTTGCTATGTTTATGTTATCAGTTGCTTTTAATATTGTTGAAAGTTTTAATTTGAGTGTAGTTGACATATTCTGCTGCTGTGTTCAGCCCATGATTCATTTTTGTAAAGTGGAGTAAAGTGTTCCCTGTCCATGCCATGAAGGCATATGGGGGAGTAGAGGTATAATGCCACTGTCCCTTAACCTTGTCACTAAGTGGAGGTGAGTGTTTAACTTGTCACCCCGGCTGCTTTACCTGCGGAAAATACCATTCAAGAGGAGGCTGAGTGAGATGCAGAACTGGTCTAGATGTTGGGGAGAAGAGAAAAATCTTAGGCCCTTACCAGGATTTGAAGCCAGCTGTGATTTTTGTAGCTAAATAATTAAGGGGATTCTTTTACCTTCAGCAAGAAAAATAATAATTTCTAAAGCAAATATATTAATGAAATCAGTATAGTTAGTGTATGGAACCACACTAAACATTATTCAAACTGTTTAAAGGGTTGCTTTTGTGTTAATAATGTTTAACCCTAAGATTTAATTGGGCCACTGTTATTTCCTCAAAAAAAGTTACTTGAGTTCAGTGTGAGTACAAAACTGTGTATATTCAAATCGTTGAAGTGAAAAATAGACATATCTGTCAAAGATGTATTAGCCACAGTGGCCAACTTCACATGTTTACAGTACTGTTATGTAATACTACTGTATTTTTCAAGTTGTATTTGAACTTTTTTCTTGTTATTAGGTGATTTTGTGTGGCACGTTATGTAACGTTACGTTGCAGAGAAACAGCTGCACATTTGAGTGGGCCTGGCTTTGAAGGCTACATTCATTTGAATGTTTTTTGTTAATGAAACATATTCCATGGTGCATGAGAAGTGATGTCTTGGTTATTGGGATTCTAACTTTGGTGCATGCATGATTGCATTGTATTGTGGTGTAGGAATCCTGGCGAAAATGAAGGAGGGTGCAGAGAATGTTCAGACCAAACTGCAAGCACGTGCTGAGATTGTTGGTTTCAAACCCATCCAGGGGGATGGAAAAGGTAAGCAATTTTTATTAAAAATTAATTTCACATCCACAGTCCCCCCCCAAAATAATCACTGTAATAGGAATGAGTTTAAACACCATATCAGTCATAGTTAAGAACGTTACAGAAACAAATCACAAACACCGCATGTGCCATTTATGATCTCCAACAGCACAGCTTCGGAACTTGTCCATGCTAGTCACAGACATTACCTTGCACTGGAAGAGGGCTCAATTTTTGTCAAGTTTGTGTAAGTATAAGTGATGTCCATCATGATTTACTCCAGCATCAGGTTGGTAATAGTCATTAATGAACATGTGAAGATGTTTATTAACCTTTGGCTTAGACTGTCTGTGAATACTTGGGACCTCATTTATGTCCAAGCCACGAGCCTTCTCTAGAGTTGTTTTTGTTGTTGTTGTTGTTGTTGTCGTCGTCGTCATTTTCAACACTGCCGCCACCCTCATTATCGTCGACATTCTCTTCCTCCTCCTCCTCCATCCTCTTTCTTCGCACACACACCGAATAGGAATCTGACAAATATGCACATTTAGCAATAAGATACAGACTGAACTGGTGTAAATAATGTACATTCAGCAGTAAGATACAAACAGACTGAACAGGCATCGGAGTACTGTGTGTATTTTGCAGTAAAATACTAACAAACTGAACAGGAATAGGACAAATGTCATGTGCGTTTAGCATTGAAGTACAGACTGAGCAGGAATCCCATATGTTTGGCTTCAAGTCATTTCCTCACATAACAGCTTCCACCAAAGAACTAAAATGTAGTTGATATTTCAGGTTGAAATAAGTGTGAATTATGACAAATATGTTTCATTCCTTTTAAGAGTTGAAGGCCCCAACTTGATGGTAGGTCATAGGGAATGACCCATATATTGTTGAAACTGGTAGGTGGCATTAGAGAAGCTTTTACTGGCAAAGGAAACTAAATGAATACAGTGATATTTCATGCCTCATACAACAGTTTTCATTTATTTGACAGGAAATGAAGTGGTTGATCAAAGTGGAAAGAAGTTACGTGGTCTGGAGACAAATGCTACCATGGAAATTGCTCAGCTTCTGTTGTCACTTCTGCATGCATGGGGCATGGATCCTGACCTTGATCGGGTTTGTGAGGGTAAATTGGGTTTACTTCGTCCAATGGTGCCAGTTTCATTTGGAGTCCTATCTAAAGGAGGTAAGTAGTGTATATGTGCCAGTAATCTAGTTTGAAAGGAAGAGTAATTTTCACAGTAGAAGCAGTCTTCTGTTACCCATTTAACAAGCTTTGAGTGAAGAGTTACAGAATGTATAAATTGTAAACTGCAGTGCAGTGAGTGAGTAAAATATTCATGTTGCCTATTTACAGTAAGTCATAGTAGCCTGTGGGCAGATTATGTAGTTTTAGGCAATGGCATATGATGTGAAATTGTACCAGAAATTATTGTATTCTGTGACATGACACTATGTAATTTGGTTGCTAGGTGCTGGTATAATATTAATTGCCATGAGTAATGCGGTTCTGAAATTCAGACCTTTAATTTTGGTCAAAACAGAGTTGGTAGGTTTGTTGTGTATGTATATTGTTAAAGTGAAGTACACATGAAAAGGCAGTTTAGAAATTTGTCTGTACAAAACAGTTAAGTTGGTGTTTTTATAAATCATTCCATTAACCAAAACATTTTATAACAAAATTCTGGAAAATAATGATTCATGCAGTGAAATGCAGTACTTACGTAGTACACTGTGGCTAACTCTGTTGTTTGCATGATCATTATGCTAAATTTAATAGAATTTCTTGTGTTCTCCATACCGTTGTGTGAAAGTTAAAATATTAATAAAACAACCGTCCAACACAACAAGTATTTTTCAATGTGGTTGGGACTTTTATAGTGGCATATTTAGGGGTTAAATTCCTTATAAGACATTGTCTGTTAAAATATATATTGGCAATACATTTTAATATTTTAGATCTTAAACTCTTACTTGTTGTGTTGGATGTTTGTTTTATTAATATTTTAAATTTAATAGGATTGTTATTTGTTAAGGTTACATGAGCTTGTTGTTACCAACATGGCAAGCAAAATATGCTGATGAACTGGATGCTGAGAAGCCAGCAAACACATCTGGCAGTGCTGCGAACTCCTTGGAAGCTGACTTACCAGTTGAATTGGTTCGCTTGGATCGACTTACAAGGCTGTTCACAGCACGTACACACTGGGAGCTCAGTACTACATTGACCACTAATCATCTTCTAGCAATTATTGCAATGGCAAACACCCTCATGTCTATGAACAATGCAACGTTTGTTCCTGAGCAGGAACGTACTCGTAAGCTTCATAGGTTAGTTGACAGTGTTTCAAACATACTTTAAGACTCATATTATCTTCATGGAACATAAATATAGTTTGCTACATAGCATAACACTTTGGTACTATTTATGCATGATATTTATAAATTTAAGATTTAGTTTTCATTTAACATTTGTGGTTTCTTAGAGGGGAAGAATATCAAGCTGCTGAAAATTTGTAGGCACATGTGTGCTGTCTGTGGTGTTGCATGTATATTCAAGATGGTGGTAGACTGCATATGTGGTCTGTCAATAAAGTTCGCGAACTCATCGCAGTAAAAGTGCTACACACCTCATTGCTGAATACCATCATGATCGCCTTCAGAGTACTACCCTTGGGAAGCTATGCACCAATGCCAGCACCTAGTCCACCCTTCAAAACAATTTTGGAACTGGTTTTGTGGAATGGCCTTCAGAGCTGCCATTGTATTACTTCTGATGTCATCAGTGTCATCAAAATGCCTTCCTTTCAGTATTTCCTTTATCTTCGGGAACAGAAAAAAGTCATTGGGGGCTAGATCCGGTGAATAGGCAGGGTGTTCCAACACAGTTATTTGTTTAGTAGCCAAAAACTCTTCTTTGCTTTTGTTCTTCAGTGAGCTCCTTTGGGACCATTTTTGCACACACCTTCCTCATTTCAAGATCTTCAGTTAAGATTTTCCTAACTGTATCACTGTCGATGTTCACTTGCTCTGCTATGCTCCTGACAGTCAGCCGACGATTTTTGCGCACAATTTAATGAACTTTTGTAATGTTTTCTTCAGTTCTGCTTGGTGCTGGCTGTCCTGATCTCTCTTTGTCAGTGACACTTTCTCTTCCCTTAGAAAAACGTTTCACCCACTTGTAAACTGCTGCTTTCTTCATAGCATTATCCCCGTAAACTTGCACTAGCATCAATATCAACTAACAACAAGAAATTTAATGTTTGTTCATTGCTCTAATTCAAGCTCCGACATTCTCGCGGCAGCACACCAAAACACACACAGACAGTAATAGATGCCACTCAGAAAGAGACTGCCATAGATCAAGAGCAACACAGCTGTGAAACGCTGATATGTCAACGTCATCAAACCATACTAGGCTTTTGTCCAGTGCTGCCACGTCAAGCACACAGTGGCGAGTTCGCAAACTTTATTGTCCAACCATGTATGTGTATTTTGAACAGGCAGGCAGCAAATGATGCAAGTGCCAAAACTGGGGAGGGCTCATATTGTCGCTAAACTGGAAAACACTGCACAAATCAATAATGCTTTGTGTGAGGGTAGATGTTGACCCATTATTTCACTGTCAGTGTAAATGAATATGAGAGTTGGAACTGTGCTTGCAGCAGTACAGGATCTTGCATATCACATGAAGTTGTTCCCAGTGAAGCCCACATCTACTGTTTCTCTGTCTCACACACACACTCACACAGCATCATATATCAGTGTTGCTGGAACATTTGCAGTGGTACCATGCTGAGCATGATGCATTTCTGCAGCAAATTTTGACAGGTGATGAGGCATAGCGTCACCATTTTGAACCCACAGGAAAACAAGCAGACATGCAGTGGAGACACTGCACTTCATCCCATCTGAAGAAGTTAACATCACAAGCATCTGCCAGTAGAGTGATGTTGACTTGTCTCTGACATTGAGGGAGCCCTCTTTTTTTACTTAATTCATCCAACAACACAATCCGTGCAAACCCTTAGTCTGAAACACTTCAAAAGATCAAGAACTAAAGTCTGGTTAAACTCACTGACAGCATCTACCTGCAGCACTGCAGTGCCCTTCCTATTGTGACCACAGAGTTCAGGACCAACTGAATACCATGCAGTTAAGGTGCTCAGGTGTTTTATGTGCAGCCTGAAGTTAGCACCAAGCAGTTTTCACTTCTTTGGACTGATGAAGATAGCACTCAATGGCCATATGTTCACATTGGGCAGCATTGTGCAGGTGGCTTTGGTACAGCAGTTTAGGCAGCAGCCCAATAACTTCTTTGGAGAAGGGATACACATTCTTCTGTATCAGTGGGACCACTGCCTAAATGTCTGTGAATTTTTTTTTCTGTTGAAATACCTTCACCTTGTATGTCCTCGAATGGGTGTCACTTGTACTTGTCTCACATAATTCAACTTAATTGAACCACAAACCAAACTTAATTACCACTGGGAACCCTTTTCATTACTTATATTTTTATCAGAAGAGTGAAGAGGAAATGTTGAGCTCCTGAAAGCTGCATTGTCATGCAGTTTCCTGAGCTTTACTTAGAACTTTGAGACCATCACCCTTGGCCTTTACAGGGGCTGCATAGGACTGATAATGCAACATATAAACTGACAACTCAGATTTTAAATGCTATGAACAATAAACTACTAGTTGGAGGGATTTTTTGTGATTTAGAGAAAGCATTTATTGTGTTAATCATGATATTCTATTATTTAAATTGAAATTTTATGGAATTAGAGACAAGGATCTTAAACTGTATCAATCTTATCTGGGTAACAGATATTGTAGAACAGCAATATATAATGACAGTGAGAATAGTAATAAAGTTTCAGATTGGACTAAAGTAAGACATGGAGTCCCACAAGGTTCTACCTTGGGACCTCTGCTTTTTCTTTTATATATAAATGACTTACCCAAGATTATAAATAAAACTTCAGCACCTACAATTTTTGCTGATGATACTAGTATCTTATTTGCTCACTCTAATCTAATAGATCTTAACAAAAACATTTGCATAGTCTTTACAACTTTAAATAAATGGCTGAGAGCAAACTGTTTATCTTTAAACTTTAATAAAACAAATTATGTACACTTTACAACTAAGAGAAATATATCAGTTAACTTAAAAATAGGTTTTAATGATAATTTTATCACTAACAGCTCCTACACAAAATTCCTGGGGGTGACAATGAATAATACTTTGCTTGGAATAATCATATTGATTTACTTGTGAAAGAGTTAAGTAAGGCCTGTTATATAATTAGAAATGCCAAAGCATACATGTCTGCCTCATCATTAAAAGTGGTTTATTATGCTTTTTTTTACTTGGTTATGAGCTATGGAATTATATTCTGGGGAAACTCGTCGCATAGCTCCATTATTTTTAGAATACAAAAAAAGGCAATTAGAATTATGGAAGGATGCAGAAACAGGGTTTCGTGTAGAAATTTATTTACGAAATTACATATTTTGCCTTTTACATCACAATATATTTTATCTTTATTAACCCTTTGCCGGTCCAATTTAAAGCACTACTGCATGGGCAGAAAGGCTGCGTTTTTTTCAGTGGGCATTTAA
>Ga0209629_10002024_pt1 | contig 13443 bp, 4 predicted proteins | sample TergutCu122P5_FD_187286 | JGI IMG/M metagenome (GOLD analysis project Ga0209629, IMG submission 187286) | Cubitermes ugandensis P5 segment gut microbial communities from Kakamega Forest, Kenya - Cu122 P5 (SPAdes) (version 2) | ecosystem: Host-associated > Arthropoda: Insects > Digestive system >... | reverse complement strand
TGGCTGGATGGTGACGGCCAAGGCCGTGCTGGCCGTTGCCCTGGCGCCGTGCTGGGTAGCAGCGGCTGTGGTGGTTTCACCGGCGGTGGACAGGGTTGAGGCGGCGGCAACCGCCGGCGCGGGTGTTTCGGGCGCAAGTGTCACGGACACGGGTGTCACGGACACGGGCGTGGCTGGCGGTGGCGGTTTATGGCTGGACGCTTTCGTGGCCAGCTTCGCGGGTTGCGGCGCCGCCGCTGTGGTTTTTTCGATCTTTGCCGCTGGCTTGGCCGGCTCCGGTTGAGCCGAAGCCGGGTTCGGCGTGGTAGCATGTAGTGTCGGTGAGGTGGCCGCGTCTGTAGCCACGGGCGGCGCCAGTTGCACGATGACCACCGGTTCCGGCGACAGCGGTGGTGGCGCCGCGCCGGTGACAGCGAACAGGGCAACGAATACCGCCAGATGCGCGGCCAAGGCGGCGGCCAGGGTCTTGCCCCGGCCGTGCGTAAAACTCCTCACCGGCGTTTGGCACTCCGCCGTCGCCCAAGCATAGCCGTAGGCATCCAGGGAGAGAACGGCTTGGCTCTTCATTGCTCCTCCGGTAGCCGCAGGCCGGGATGCAGCAGTTCCGCCACCAGTGCCAATCCCCTGACAAAAGAAACTGGCGTTGGGCTACAGAGCAGATCCGGGTCGATCACATGCACCCGCCGGTTTTTCGCCGCCGTCAGCGCCCGGTAATTCAGCCATTTCCGCCGCTCCTGACCGGCCATGCCGTTTTCTCCGCCCATGACGACGACCAGGATAATATCCGGGTCATGGGCCAGCACCCGTTCGTAATCGTATTGGCCTCCGGTTTCGCCGCCGGCGATGTTGATGCCACCGGAAAAGGTCAGATAATCGCTGGTGAAGGTGTCGCCCACCGCGGCGAACAGCGGATCGGCGCCAATCTGCATAAAAACCTTCTGTTTTGGCAGGGCGGCGACACGGTGACGGATTGCTTCCACCTGTTTTCGCGCCGTGTCCACCAGCCGTTCGGCTTGCGGCAAATGGCCGGTCAGCCGGCCCATGAGCAGAAAATTATCGCATATTTCGGCAAAGCTACGCGGTTCGCGGAAATGCACCACCTCGATGCCCAGCCGCGTGAACTGCGCCACCTGCTGCGGCGAGGTCAAACCGGTAGCCAGGATCAGGTCGGGCTCGAGCGAAATAATCTTCTCGATATCCGGTTGCAGCACGGTGCCGATCTTTTCTTTCTGTTTCGCCGCCGCCGGCCGGGTGCAGTAGGTGGTGCAGCCGACCAAGAGGTCGCCCGCGCCCATGAGAAAGAGGTTTTCCGTGTTGATTGGTCCTAAAGAGACAATGCGGCGGGCGGGCGGTGGGGTGAGCGGACCATCCACGGCCGGCGCCGCCTGGGCCGAGGCGGCCAGCAGCAGGGCGAGAAGCGGCCAGTACCGGCGGAGAAAGAAAAATTGAGAGGAGAAAAACAATATGGGCATCACGGCGCGCCTGCCGGGAAAAAGACGATTCCGGCGGGGATGCCCTGATGCCCACATGCCGATGCGTCACCATTCCTCGCGGCGACGCGTCCGATGTTTTCGGCAGGTTTTCTGACTCCTGGCTCATCCGTCCCGCGCCTTCCCACCGTGTTTAAGCGGCAGTGGCCTCAAGCGGGCGTTTTCTCCAGTCACAGCAGCGGGCCTGTCCCCGGTTCGCACGGGGTTCCCTCGTGGCTCCAAAGCGGAGCGCCGAAAACGATCACTATAAAAAGCCATCTCCTCCCGGCTGTCAAGCACCTGCTTTGTCCAGAGTGCAATCGCGGAGAACAAATAAGACGGCGGCGCGCATTTTTTTCTTGCATTGATACATATACACATTATACATGGCTTGATTAATAATAAGTGATGGTTGCCGACTAAAGAAACTTAGTTTCTCGTAGCAACGAGAAATGGATCCCGCCGCGTGACGACACGCGGCATATCGAGAAATTCAGCAAAAGGAGCAGCCATGGTGACAGAAGGAACCGATCAATCCGCCGAACGTTGGAAAGAGGAAGAGTATTTTTATCCGTCGAAAGAGTTCACTGCTCAGGCTAATCTGAACGACAAGAAGGTGTTCGAGCGTTTCGCTTTGGATAAATTCCCGGACTATTATGCCGAGTTTGGCGAATTGCTCACTTGGTACAAACGTTGGGATAAAGTTTTCGATGCCAGTGACGCTCCCTGCTGGAAGTGGTTTGTTGGCGGCAAGCTGAACGCCAGCTTCAACTGCATCGACCGGCATCTGGCGAAAAACGCCAACAAAACCGCCATCCATTTTGTGCCGGAACCGGAAAACGAGAAGGTCGAACATGTCACCTATCAGGAGCTTTACGTCCGGGTCAATGAGTTCGCGGCGCTCTTGCGTGACACCGCCAAACTGAAACGCGGCGACCGCGTCACCATTCATATGCCGATGGTGGTGGAGTTGGTGGTTTCCATGTTGGCCTGCGCCCGGCTGGGCGTCATTCACAATGTGGTTTTCGGCGGTTTTTCCGCAAGCGCCTGCGCCGACCGCATCGTCGATTCCGGCAGCCGGGTGCTGATCACCATGGACGCCTATTACCGCTCCGGCAAGCTTCTCGACCACAAGGCCGTCGACAACGAAGCCTGTGAGCTGGCGGCGGCGCAAGGCCAGAAGATCGATACTCTGCTTGTCTGGCAGCGCTATCCCGGTAAATCTTCCTCGGCCACGCCGCCGGTCGCTGGCCGTGACGTCATCGTCGGCGACGAGCTGAAAAAATACTACGGCGCCCGCATCCAGCCGGAAGAAATGAATTCGGGAGACCCGCTCTTCCTCATGTACACGAGCGGCACCACCGGCAAACCCAAAGGCGTACAGCACGGCACCGGCGGCTACCTGTCCTATGTCACCGCCATGGCGAAATACATCCTCGACATTCACCCGGAGGATGTCTACTGGTGCGCGGCCGACATCGGCTGGATCACCGGCCATTCCTTCATCGTCTATGGCCCGCTGTCGCTTTGCGCCTCATCGACCGTGTATGAAGGCGTGCCGACCTATCCGGATGCCGGGCGCAACTGGCGAATCGCTCAGAATCTGGGCGTCAATATCTTCCATACCGCGCCGACGACCATCCGCGCCCTGCGCAAAGTCGGACCGGACGAACCGAAGAAATACAACTTCACCTTCAAACTGATGGTCACGGTCGGCGAGCCGATCGAACCGGAAGTCTGGCGCTGGTATGAAAGAGAAGTCGGCAAGGGCAAGGCGGTTATTGTCGATACCTACTGGCAGACGGAAACCGGCGGCTTCCTCTGTTCGACCGTGCCGGGTTTAGCGCCGATGAAACCGGGCAGCGCCGGGCCGGGCGTGCCGGGCATGCATCCGGTCATCATCAGTGACGACGGCAATGTCCTGCCGCCGGGTTCCAATACGGCCGGCAACATCTGCATGAAGAGTCCGTGGCCAGGCTGTATGCAGACGATCTGGGGCGACCGCGCCCGCTTCGTCAAGAGCTATTTCGGCCAGTTCAACAAAAACACCGACAGTAAAGACTGGCGCGACTGGCGCTACATCACCGGCGACGCCGGCATCGAGACCCCGGACGGCTATTTCCGCGTCCTCGGCCGCACCGACGACGTTATCAACGTTTCCGGCCATCGCCTGGGCTCGAAGGAAATCGAGGCGGCGGCCTTGATGGTGCCGGAAATCGCCGAGGCGGCCGTTGTTCCCGTTCCCGACGAGATCAAGGGCGCCGAGCCGGAACTCTATGTATCGCTGAAACCAGGCTTTACGGCCAGCGCCGAGATCGAGAAGAAAGTCGCCGACTCCATCACCCGCCAGATCGGCAAGATCGCCAAATGCCGCAAAATCTGGATCGTGCCCGATATGCCGAAGACCCGTTCCGGCAAGATCATGCGCCGCGTCTTGGGCGCTATCTCGACGAATAAAGATGTCGGCAACGTCATGACGCTCGCCAATCCGGAGATCGTCGAGGCCATCCAGAAGCAGGTACAAAAATAAAGAAGGCCCTTTTGCCGCGGGGCGACTCATGTCGCCCCGCGCTTGCGCATCCTTATCAAGAGCTTAGCCAAAGCGCGAAAGCTGCAAAATCATGATGGACTGACCATGAGAAGGCGGTCAGTCCATCATGTCCGAATATCACTATCGCGGATGCAACCGCCGAGTCGTCGATGTCCAGGACCTAACTGTGGTTTTATCGTTCTGAGCTACTGTCCTCTCGTCGCCATTCTTGCCGCGCCACACAGACACTTTCCTGCCCCTTCTTGGGAAACCCGGTGTCATCAATGAAAAAAGCCCCATGGGATTGGAGGTGGCAGCAAGCATCCTCTCCTGATAGGCGGACAAACCCCCTTGCTTGTCCCATTTGACATGGGAAAGCAATCGCTGCATACTTCATACGGACGCATTGACCCACCGAGAGATGGGTTCACCGCATCATGAGGGGATATTTTTCCGGCAATCCGCCCTGTTACCGATTATATGGCCAAAGAAATGGAGGCTGAAAACATGTTTGAGTCAGCGGAGTTGGGTCACAAAATAAAAAAATCCGTTTATGAAAAAGAAGTGCCGGCCCTGCGGGAGGCGCTTCTCGATGCCCAGATGGAACTGACGAAATCAAAAGCCTTCCAGGTGATCATTCTGCTGGGCGGTTTAGACGGTTCCGGCCGAGGCGCCACCGCTAATCTTCTCAATGAATGGATGGATCCTCGCGACATCCAGACCCACGCCATGGGCGACCCCTCCGACGAAGAACTCGACCGGCCGATGATGTGGCGCTTCTGGCGGGCGTTGCCGCCCAAGGGCAAGATCGGCGTCTTCCTTGGCTCCTGGTACACTTGGCCGATCCTGAACCGGGTCAACGGCATCACCAAGGATGCCGACCTCGACCAGAGCCTGGAACGCGCTGTACAACTGGAGAAGATGCTGGTGGACGAAGGCGCGTTGGTGCTCAAATTTTGGCTGCACCTGTCCAAGACAGAGCAGGAAAAACGGTTCAAGGAACTGGAAACGAGTTCCCTGGCCTACGGGAAGGCGGCCAAACGCGATTGGAAACAGCATCTCAAGGAGTATGACACGTTTCAGACCATACATGAAAAGGTCATTCGGCGCACCAGCACAGCCGAGGCGCCTTGGCTGGTTGTCGAAAGCGTGGACGCGTGCTACCGCAACCTGACTGTGGGCAAGGTGCTCCTTAAAGCCATCCAGGACCGGCTGCAGGTGGAGACCGCCGAGCCGCCGCGGATTCTGGCACCGCCGCTGATGCCGCCCATTGACAACCTGCACCTGCTGAAGACCCTTGACATGACCCAGGCGATCGACAAGCGGGACTACAAGCCCAAGCTGGAAAAATTGCAGGCGCGGCTCAACGAGTTGGTCCGTGATTCCAAATTTAAGTATATGTCGGTGATCGCGGTGTTCGAGGGTAACGATGCCGCTGGCAAGGGAGGCAGTATCCGCCGCATCACCGGCGCTCTGGATGCCCGCTCGTATCAAGTCATCCCCATTGCCGCGCCCACTGAAGAGGAGCGAGATCAGCCCTACCTGTGGCGGTTTTGGCGGTATCTGCCGCGCAAGGGTAGGGTGCTGGTCTTTGACCGTTCCTGGTATGGCCGGGTGCTGGTGGAGCGGGTTGAGGGATTTTGCTCGGAGTCCGACTGGATGCGGGCCTATGGCGAGATCAACGAGTTCGAAGCGCAGATGGTCCGCAACCGTATCCTGGTGGTCAAATTCTGGCTGGCCATCACCAAGGACGAACAACTGCGGCGGTTCGAGGAACGGCAGCAGATCGGTTTCAAGCGGTTCAAAATCACCGATGAGGACTGGCGCAACCGCGAGAAGTGGGAGCAGTATGAACAGGCGGTCTGCGATATGGTGGATCGGACCAGTACGCGGCATGCCCCATGGACGATGGTCGAGGCGAACAGCAAATATTTTGCCCGCCTCAAGGTGCTGAAAACGCTATGCGACCGGGTTGAGGACAAGCTGAAGGAATTGCACGATGAACGGATCGACGATTTGAACGACGCCAAAAAGCGCCGCTGAGCCAATGCCAAGAGGTGGTAACCATCCCCTTGTCCCCATAACCCCTGGATAAACAGCAAATTTTCTTGGCACTCTGCCAGGAAAATGAATGAGCGGCAACCGCGCTTTTGCCGTTGCCGTTTGCCCTTTGATTTAACGGAATCCTGCCCCACATCTCATCTCTCCCTGCGCTTGTACGCCCGTTTCGCCGGGTGCCGCGCCGGAAAGCCTCAACGCTGCAAATAGCAGCCCAAAGTGCAAGCCGTATTCCCTGTCGATAAAGGCCAAAACACCGGCACGGCTCCACCTGCGATCCTTGAATTGCAACCGCTCCGACATTTTCCCACGGGAATTCTCTGGACTTCCTGGTCTATATCAGGTGTTAAAACTCGTTTTTCCTCGTTTTACGGCCTCGCTGGCTAATCCGAATGAACGTTAAAAAGCCAACTTGCCGCGCCCAAGGCAAAGAAACGGTAAATAATTAAAAATGCTTATCATTAAGATTAGTTAGCGATTGACGCGCACTACGACAGCGCTCTATAATAGAACAATATGTTGCGAATTTATGCAATTTATAAAGCAGGTAGATTGTTGAATTTACGCCATTTGGCGCTGTTCGTGAGGAGCGGATGGTTTTGGCCCACTGGCTGGCCGAGCCATTTAAGCGCCTGAAAGCTTTACAACTTTACAACATGGGGAAGGTAGCACATTCAACTCGATGTAAAGAGAAGCGTAACCGGGTGCTGGACGCCGTGGAGGCGGACTGGCCACCCTTGAAGATATGCCGACTATGACGCAAATGCCATGGATGAATTGCACTGGCCAGTGACGGCGCGGTCTTCCGCACCACTGGTCGGCATAATCGCCCATGGTTGTTTATAACCGTAGCATTAATAACTAAACAGGAGGAGTAAATGGCTATCAGCATCATTGGTTATTTCGACGAGGAAGGTCCGGAAACCGGCTTTTTCACTCCGGGCAGCACCACCGACGATACCTCACCGCTGCTGCAGGGCACGGTCACGTCGTTCAACTCCGGCGACAGCGTGTTTATTCTACGCGACGGCATGGTACAGGGCTCAGCCAGCGTAAACAGCGCCACAGGAACTTGGTCCTACCAGGACAGCGGGCTGGTGGATGGACATACCTACAATTACATGGCGTTGCAGTCTTCTTCGGCGGGCCTTCCCATAGCACTCTCCAACGCCTGCGCCATTACGCTGAGCGCCAGCGCTCCACCGCCGTCGCCACCAGCACCGACGAGTATTACGATCGACCATATCATGGATAACGTCGCGCCGGTTACCGGGTCTGTAACCAACGGCATGCACACGAATGATACTATGCCAGTGGTGAGCGGCAGTGGCGCGGGGCCGAACAGCACGGTGAATGTCTATGATAACGGAGTGAAGCTCGGAGCGGCAACAGCGGACGAGCATGGCAACTGGACATACACGCCAGCGGAAGCGGACAAGCTGCTGGACGGCGAACATTCTCTGGCCGCAACCTATGTTGATGCCGCGGGCACTGAAAGCCTGCCGTCCTCTCCGGCGACGTTCACGGTTGACACGGTGCCACCGACGGCGCTGGCGAAGATCAGCGCGATTACGGACGACACAAACTTGCCTAATGATTTTATCACCTCCGACAATACGCTGTTGGTGACCGTGACGGTGGAAGGGACGCTTGCCGCGGATGAGAAGGTGCGGGTCTCGATTGACGATGGCGCGACATGGCACGAGGCGACGTTGGTCAATGGCAACACCTACCAGTATGACGCCACGGGCACGGTGCTTGCCGATGGTATCCATAAGTTCTGGGCGCAGGTGGTTGATGAGGCCGGCAACTTCAGCTTGTCACCGGGGCAGGCCGTGGAGATCGACACCGTAGCGCCGGCGGCGTTGGCGACAGTCATCTCGATTACCGAGGATACGGGCGCGAGCGCGACCGACTTTGTGACGGCCGACAACACGCTGGTGGTGACCGCGACGGTGAACGGAGCAGTCGGTTTTGAGGAGAAGGTGCAGATTTCGCTCGACAACGGCGCGACGTGGAACGACGCCAGGATGGTCAGCGATGGCACTTACCAGTTTGACGCCACGCGCACGCCACTTGCGGACGGCACCTACACGTTCCAGGCGCGGCTGACTGATCTCGCCGGCAACATTGGCCCGGCTACGAGCCAGACCGTGGAAATTGACACCACGGCGCCGCTGGCGCTGGCGACGATCAGCGGGATTGTGACCGACACGGGCATGAGCGCCACCGACTTCATCACCTCCGACAATACGCTTGTGGTGAATGCGACGGTGAACGGAGCGGTTGGTTCGGACGAGAAGGTGCAGATGTCGCTCAACAATGGCAGGACGTGGCATGACGCGACACTGGTTGATGGCAACACCTATCAGTACGATGCCACAAATACGGCGCTTGCCGACGGCACCTACACCTTCCAAACGCGGGTGATTGATCTGGCGGGCAACGCCAGCACGGCTGGGGAGCAGACGGTGGTCATCGACACGAGGCCGCCGGCGCCGGGCAAGGTCACGATCGACGCCATCGCGGGCAACGATGTGCTCGATGCCACGGAAGCCAAAGGCAACGTGACGATCACCGGCACGCTGACAAACATACCGGCGGACGCGGCTTCGCAGGAGTTGGTGGTGAAGGTGGGCAACACCAGCTATACCCCCACCATGGACGGCACGACCTGGAGCATCGTGGTCAGCGGCAGTGAGCTGGCCAAGGCCGTCTCCACCGCCGGCCACAGCGGTGTCGTTGCCGAGTTGACCCTGGCCGATGTGGCGGGCAATACCACCAACGTGGTGGAAAGCCGGGGCTACACTCTCAACATTCTGCCGCCCATCACGCATACCTATACCGTTGGTACGGCGTACGCCGGCCTGGGTTACGCGATGGATACCATCAGCGACTTCAACGGCGACGGCTATGCCGACTACATCGTCTCGGCGCCCGGCGATCATTACGGCAATCTTCTCTGCCCCGGCAAGTCGGTCATGTATCTCCTATACGGTAGCCCGAATGGCCTGCCCAACGTGAGCAACCTGGACAACCTGACTGCCGCGCAAGGCATCAGAATCACCAGTAGCAGTGGGCTTCTCGCGGGACTCCAGGGCATGACGGTCTCGAATATCGGCGACTTCAACGGCGACGGACTCAGCGACGTGGCGATTTCCTCGAACCTCAACTACAAGACGTACGTTGTCTTCGGGCAAGAGGGCAACACCATACAGACGCTGGACCTTAACAAGCTCACGGCCGTGCAGGGTTTTTCAGCTACTTTTGATTGTTGGGCTCCGGCCTCGGCCACGGGAGCCGACGTCAACGGCGATGGCTATAGCGACCTGATGTTCAGCAACCTCACCGGCGGCACCAGTGGCACTGGAGCGCTCTACGTGATTTACGGTCATGCGGGTCAGCAGGGCGCCATTACTTACTGCGGCGGCACCACGATCAAAGGAACGGTAGCGGGCTATACCATCGAATCCGGCCCCAACGGAACAGGCACCGTGCTGAGCACGGTCGGCGACGTTAACGGTGACGGCTATGCCGACTTTATTGCTACGATGCCGGGCAACGCCGCCGCCGGAGGCACTCAGCCGGGTTCGGCCTATTTGATCTTTGGCGGGCCTGGCGGCGTCAGCCAAGCTAATACCACCGCGGTCAATCTGGCCAAGATCGGTTCGGGGCAAGGCATTACCATAATAGCCAGCAACTACTACGAGCACCTGGGAGGTCAAGCAGGGCCTGGCGGCGAAAACATGCAGGCGGACGCGTACAGAGCGGAGTTTCACTCGGTGGCCAGTTTGGGCAACATCGACGGCAGCGGGCGCAACGCCTTCGCCATCGGCTCACCCGGCGCCTCGCCCAACAACGGCAAGTCCACCAGCTCCTACACTTACGGAACGGTATCCGACGGCGCCGGAGCGGTATATGTCATGTATGGCCAGGATAACTGGAGCAACATTACCCTGCCCACTTGGAATAGCACGAGCAAAAGTTGGAGCGGCGGCAGCCTGAACGGAAGCGATGGCTTCGTCATCTACAGTTCCAGCTTTGCCAACACGGCCAATGGAAAATTGGCCAATGCATCCGATCTGGGCTTTGCGGTCAACTCGGCCGGTGATGTCAACGGCGACGGTGTGAATGATTTCCTGATCGGCGCGCCGGCGGCCTATGGCGGCAAGGGCGCGGCCTACCTGGTGTTCGGTGAAGCCGGCGGTCTGCCCGGCGCCAGCGCGGGCGTGGTGGACTTAGACAAGCTGGTAGCCGCCGGAAAAAGCGGTGTCTTCGGCGCGGCCGGCACGGCCATCGAATACGTGGGCACACAAGCGACGGGTTCGAATTACTGGGAGGCCGGCAGCAACTTGGGCACCGACGTAACCGGCGGAGACTTCAGCGGCACCGGTCTGAGCGGCTACGCGTTCGGCGCCTGGGGCCAGAATGGATCCGTAACGACAACGTCAACAGATAAGTGTAGTGGTAAAACAACGACTACCACGAAAGTTTTGGCCCAGATCGGTCAGGTCGAAGTCCACGACGGCATCGAGACGTTTCTCACCCAGTTGATCTCCAACGCCGATAACTCGGTATACTACGCGGGCAACAATCCGGCCAGCGCCATGCCGATGCAAAACGGCGTCGATCTGATCGCCACCGGCGCGGGTAACAACGCCTGGGTGCACGGCATCGGTACCGACACCACGGGCAGCGCCAGCCTGACCATCCAGCATGACGCAGTCAGCGGCGGCAGGGGCGATGACCATATCGGCATCATCGGCGCCAACTTTACCAGCATCAATGGCGGTAACGGCACGGATACTCTGGTGTTCGAGGGTTCTGGCATCAATCTCAATCTGGCGGACATGGGGTTGCGCGTTCAGAACTTCGAGCAGTTCGATCTGAACAACCAGACCCACACCGCCGCGGGCGATCCGCAAGGTCTGTTCTCCGGGCTAACCCAGGGCAACATACTGGAGCTGCGCTTGTCCGACGTTATGAGCCAGATGGGTGATGCCCCGAACAGCCAGCACATGTCCATTCTCGGCGACAGCACGTCAACGGTGGTGCTGGACGAGAAAAACTGGTCGACCAGCAGCACGCAGACAGTCGACGGCGTGACCTTCGACGTGTATCACAACTCGACGCTGGCCAGCGGCAATACGGCAGCCGACCTGCTGATCGAGCATGGTGTGCATGTAATCACCGGAGGGATTGGGGGAGCGGGCGCGCCGCTCATGGCTATGAGCGCGGCAAGCGCGCCGCTCGCGGGTATCAGCGCGGTGAGCGCGCCAGTTTCGCAGGAGGATCTCCCGGCCAGCGCGCCAACGTTCCACAGCGACAACGTGCTGTCCACGAACGACGGAAACGCCGTGACCAGCGATGGGAGTACTGTCTCCACCGGCGCTGACGGGAACCACGTCTTTACCAGCGGCACCAGCGGTGATACCTTCAATATCGAGCAAGGTTACACTGACACATTGCTCTACAAAGTCCTTAATAGCGCTGATGCGACCGGCGGCAATGGGCATGACCAGGTCAACGGCTTCACGGTTGGGACCTGGGGAACGACTCCTAACGCCGACCGGATTGACCTCAGCGATTTGCTGCAGGGGTATAAGCCGGCGACGGCTGATACCGGCAACACGGTTGACAGCGGCAAGCCGGCTGACAGCGGCGCCACGGCTGATACCAGTAACACGGTTGACAGCGGTAAGCCGGCTGAGAGCGGTGCCACGGCCGATACCAGCAACACGGCTGACGCCAGCAAACCGGTTGACAGTGGCACCACGACTGATATCAGCACTGCGGCTAATACCGGCGCCACGACCACTACCGGCGGGCTTGATCAGTATCTGTCGGTCACCCATGACAACAACAACACCACCGTGAACGTTGATGTCCATGGCACTGGCCAGCATGCCGCACTCGTGACGCTGAATAACGTGGACGTCTCACTTGAGACGCTCTTAGCCAACAACCAGATCGTTGTTTAAGCGATAATGATTTAGGGCCTCCTTCGCTGTTGGCCCTGAACCTGCCGTAGAAGCCCCCGTTCGTGATTTCTCACCACGAACGGGGGCTTTTTGTTTGTACGCCTGTTTCACCGGGCGCGCTGCGCCGCAAAGCTCCAACGCTGCAAAGAGCAGTCCAAAGTCAAAACCCTATTCCCTTTGATAAAGCCCGGACGCCGGCGCTTCTTGAATTTCAACTGATCCGGCGTCTTGTCCATGGGAACCCTTCCGATTTCCTGTTCCAGATCAGGTGTCAGAATCCGCTTTGTTCCCATTTGACGGCCCCGCTGGCCAATGCGAATGCACGTTGAAAAGCCAGCTTAAAGCCAGCGCAAAAACACCGAAAACGCCTTCGGCTTTTTCAATGCGCCTCTCCTGCCTTTGCCGCCTTATACCATTTCTATTTTAATTGCATTGAAAAGAGTAATTACAATCCAGGATTTCCCAAAAGTGGATTGATAAATAAACGTTAAAAAGCAAACTTGAAGTGCGCAAGGTAAAGAAACTGCAAATGTTTAATGTTTTCGTTATTAAGCCGTTATTAAGGTAGGTTAACAATTGACGCGCATTGTGACAGAACTATATAATAAAAAAGATACTGTCGAATTTATGTAATTAAGAAATTCAATAGATTGTTAATTTGCGCCATTTGCTTTCTGTTCGTGAATCATTCCCAGGAGAACGGTTTCTGAATTACAGCGGGGTGCCGCGAAGGTTTGAACAAGGCGGGAATTGGCGAGGAGCTTCCATGAAACACAAAATGCTCCGAGCATTTCGCGGTGGCGGATGCGGTGGTTGATGACAGTCTACAGAGGGTAATTGTGATTCCACACATTGAAGATGGAGCCATCGCCGATGTTCGCCGTCTCCCGGCTGCGGGTGTCTTAAAAAGAAGAAAGGGAGATGCCATGTCCCGCTTTACGCGGAGTTTCATATCTGATGCTGCCGTTTAGTTTGCCTTGACAGGCTCCACCCAGGCTGCCATGGACGGTACACGTCCAAAAAAATACTGAGCGTAATCGCTTAAAATCAAACAAAAAGGAGTATGAACAAAATGGCTATCAGCATCACTGGTTATTTCGACAAAGAAGGTTCGGAAACCGGCTTTTTCACCCCGGGCAGCACGACAGACGACGCTGCGCCGTTGCTGCAGGGCACGGTCACGTCGTTGAACCCGGGCGACAACGTGTTTGTCATGCGCGACGGCATGACACTGGGCGCGGCTAGCGTAGACAACGCCACGGGTACCTGGTCGTACCAGGATAGCGGGCTGGTGAATGGGCAGACCTACAACTATATGGCGTTGGTGTTCACTTCGACGGGTCTTCCCTCAGCGTACTCCAACCCCTGCGCCATTACGCTGAGCGCCAGCGCTCCACCACCGCCG
>Ga0209629_10002023_pt1 | contig 13446 bp, 13 predicted proteins | sample TergutCu122P5_FD_187286 | JGI IMG/M metagenome (GOLD analysis project Ga0209629, IMG submission 187286) | Cubitermes ugandensis P5 segment gut microbial communities from Kakamega Forest, Kenya - Cu122 P5 (SPAdes) (version 2) | ecosystem: Host-associated > Arthropoda: Insects > Digestive system... | reverse complement strand
TTTGTGTGGTTGGGTAGGGAGGGGAGGGGGGGGCTAGAGAGCTGGGTACACAGCAAGAAAATTCTTACACAAATTACGCCGTCATAAATAGACTTCCATTAACAGCAATGCTTGGCAGAGTGAATGAGGCTTCACGTACGAATTTCTTCAGAACGAGCTACGTAGGACTGTGACACGTATCTCTAGAAGTAAATAAAAGAGCTCTGTTGCTTAGAATAAAACCAGATAGACAGGTTGCTGACGAGGATTCGATGATTAAGAGGGGGGCTAGAAACTGCTATTCATAACCAACATGTGCACATAATTGGGTAAAGTGGCCGGAACGTGAATCTGATCATAAACTGTTATATGATGTGCAGACAATGAGCGGGGCTATAATTCTAAGCCTCTGCATTAGCGTATGGGGCATTTAAATTTCTTGGTGCGTTCGTAAGATGCCGCTTTAAAAGGACGTGGTGCGTTCGTCAGATAAAGGTTAAGGGCTGGTAGTTTAAATGGGAGAAACTAGAAACCAAAATTAAGTAAGGAATCTACTTCTACCAAGAAGAACCCAGAACTTTAACAAAACATAACCCCAGTCTAAAAAAACCCTAATAAAATGTGCCCTTATGTCTTAATATCCAAGTTTCTGTGCCAAGCAGTTTTTGGAACTGCCTAGAACTACCTGAAGGAATTACAATTCTTCAAAACATCAAGAACCACACACCCAGTGACATAACATCACATCCAAGAAGATTTGGAATCTTCAATAACACCAGTGTGTAAACCTCAAATGTTGTCCTTAAAATCTGTTGCAGAATATTCCCATTTTCACCCATGACAGTTGTTGTAAGGTGAAAGCCTTATGTCTTACCATCTTGCCCAAGACCTGCATAAGTGAGAATGCTTTGGAAGACCTGCAGTGCCAGCTGCTCATCCACATCTGGCATCTTACTAAGGCTCTGTGGAATTGCCTGCCGACTGAAGGCCCAGTACGCATATGGGAAGCCCTTGTATGTCTCTCCATGGTCAGTACTTGATCCGTGCTCCTGACGGAGTTTTTCCAGACGATGCTTGCTCAACCTAACAAGAGGACAAAAAATAAATAAATAAACAAAATAATATATAAAATAAAATAAATAAATATCAGTACTTATTTATTCATTCAAAACAACACCAACGATAAAAGTGGTCTTGGTACAAAAACTGTAAAACTAAGCAGCTGCAACACTCAGTTTCCCTAGGATTGTTACTTTAACACAGAAACTTGTTCTGCCTCCTGTTGCTTATCATATGAATTTCTTAAAGTTTGTTCATGAGAAAATTTCATTTGTCTTGGAAATCTGTACTCCATTAACTGGAATCCCTTGAAAACAAAACACAGCAAACATCAGCTAGAAATTTTATTAAAAAAAGAAAAGTCCGCAACATTTCAAAGGACCACAGTGCCTAAAGGCACCATGTCACATCCCAAAAGACCTGACCCTTCACCTATACCAATCATACTGCCCTCTGTATGAGTGTGTGTGTGTGTGTGTAAACATGACTGCATGTTGTATGCTTTCTTTTGGGTGATTCCCTGGGGAATCACCCAAAAGAACGCATACAACATTCAGTACACGGCGAAAGTTTGAAATCAAGATGACTGCATGTCTATATATACACATATACATATGTTAGGGTTGTGTGTTCCCTGGGCCTAATGAATTAAGAACTCAGCCATGAAAATCCTTAAAGGGAGCCAAGTCATTTGTCCCACATCCCTGCTTTATTATGTGTAGGTACAGAGCCCCAAGGCACCCATTTTATATGAATTTGAATGGGTGCCAGAGCCCATTTTGATATAGAAGCAGACAGAAAAGTCTCTGCAAATGTGGGAATCGATCCCAGGCCCTCCAGTCATCAAGCCTGTAGTCTATTTGTTACACTGACTCAACTATTTGTATAGATAAAGGTGATGAACATGACACAGTAACAGAGGTTGATTGGATGTTATGTTATTACATTCCACTACCATTCTGCAGTGTTCCAGCAAATATATTGTGACATATATACAGTCACAATAACTCATGAATGTATGTATGAATTTTAACCTGATACATGATATCACTGTGTGTGTCAACTACTTAATGCAAAGAAACACCATTGTGGTACATATACCAATTTTAAATAACTTTCTCACATGCTTTGAACTATAACATGCATAATCTGCTAACTTTCATAATATCAAGTGCCCTGATGTATGGATTACATAATTTTAAGACTTCACTTGTCACTATATATTGCCATTTTAACAGAAACAAGTTTAAATAATAACAATGTTGATAATTTTTAAATCTCCAATATAAAAAACAACAGGTGGAGAAGAAAAACTAATTTCTTAAAACAAGGATATGTATATATATATAAAAGCATTATATGTTGGGCTGTATGCACATACCTTACTATGACTCTGTATCAACTAAATTATAAACTGATGCAAGCCCTGCCAGTACTAACTGTTAACCTGTAAATGTCTCCCTGATGGTGAACTGCACTGCCAGAAACAGCTGGAGATTTAGTAAATGACATTTAAAATTGAAATGTGCACCATGATGTACTTTGTATGTATGCTGCATCCAGTGCTAATTTTATTCATTGTTGTAATACAACATCTTTCTCTGAGTTTTCTGTTGCACTGAAAATTTCCACTTTAATCTTCTATGTTTTGACACAGTGTCATTTTGTAGCAAGTTGCCAATGATTTACAGCAATGTGCTGCCTCCATCTTTAGGGAAGAAGTGACATTTCCTATTTTTACAAAGACATTAATTTCCTCATTATTATTAAACAACATAATCCCTTAACTGCAAAATAAGAATGGTATCTACCTTCTTAGTGTGTTTCTTAAGAAACCTCCGCCGGCATCATGCGGCTTCCTTAAAGTATCGCTATCCACCAACATGTGACGACAATTTACAAGGTTATGGTAAAGGCGAATTCTGTCTTCGTTTGTTATTGCCTTCACCTGTAAATTGCAAAAAATTAAAATTGCCCAATTACTAAACTATTTGCAGTCGTTCAATAGGCGTATTGCAAAATACATATATATAAAACTGACTTGATTCCTATTTACACTTCCATATCTATGGCAACTAATATGCCAAAATGGTTACAAATCTATGAAGACTTGAATTTTATTTCTAAGAGGAACTAGAAATATGCTGGTGTTAAACAAGGGGTTGACAAACCGGATACAAAAACATAATTTTTCATTTAAATTATTTCTGAAAATAAGCTTCAAAATCTGCCCTGCCATGATATGAGTATCTTAACCTTTAATAAATGTACTTAATATATAAACACCCTACATTTCACAGCATAAGGCAAAAAAGGCAAAGTCCACCCTAGAACAGGCCACGAAGGCCCAGAGGTGGAGTAGAGGTAGAGCTCTACTCATTTCTTAACCTCAGTGCTAGACGGGGTGGGTGGTCAATGCCACACCCCGGCTGCTTTAGCTCCAGGGAAGACCCAAAATCCAACTGTATAGGAGACTGGGTGGGCCCCAGGGCCAGTTTGGACTGGTGCGGAAAATCTTACCTCCACCGGGATTCGATCCCCGGACGTATATTTCCGTTTCATACATGCATTCGGCAATGGGAGGCGGAGCTATGCCTCAGAACCAATGGCGAAGCGTACAGTAAGATGTATTAAGAAGCGCCATAGACACCACGTGTACATCATGTTCACGTGATGCATTCATGCTGTATTCCTTACTTGTTACGAGAGCTGAGGCAACACTTTGCTGATTGTAAGTATTTACAGTAAGAAACGATAAAAACTTGTAATAAAATTATAAAATGGAAGGCAATATTGAAGAAATTATTGGGCAAATAGTAGAGTCTAGTAATGGAAAAACTGTGATTAGAGCCCCTGTAAAAGATGAAAAGAAATGGCAAAATTGGCTTCAGGATTTTCAATTGAAATTGAAATCGGCCTGGATCATACGCAATACATTCCCCTCATGCAGCACAACTACATTCAGGAAGGGTTATGTTTGTCAACATTCATATTTTAATAAAGCTGTCCACAGTAGCAAACAGAGCAAGAATACAGTCTGTAAGGTGAAATTATCGGTTAAGATTAAACTGATAACTACTAACACCACAGCTGAGGATAAATATGTAAAGGTATGCATGATTAACACTTACTTTTTGTGGCCAGGTGCCCTTATTATAGGGTTAACAGAAACAATTAGTGCAAGATAACAGTCTGTTCTTATTTACTAATGCATTTTTACGCAAAATAAATCTAGGTGTGAAACAATTCTTTTTTATTAAGTGATACATTTATTTCCTTTGCTATCCGTCACACATGCAATTTTAGGTTTAATTATTTACCTTGTGCCCCATTAGTATAAAAAATACAAAAAATGATCTAGATCAGTGCCCAAGGTGTGCAACGTCCTTAATTAAAGTTCTCAACGCGTTTCAACTATACTATACTGTTTTGTATTTGTGATTACATTAGATTTACTATCATCAATTTTTCTGTATTATGTAGGATTGTCTCCTGCTGTTATAACTGTTTCATTGGAGCATAACCATTCTTTGGGAACAGCTGAGGCTCTTTATTATATTAGGCCAAGCAGAGCTGTCAAACAGCAATTTGACGAGTACTTTTCGGGTGGAATGAATGTTTCGGAAGCAATACATGTGCATCAGGATTATTTGGAGTTATCTGAAGGAATTTCAGAAAAAAGACCTCTGCTAGCTCTGCTCTCAACCCCATACCAAGAACTGTTAGCTTCTGGTATGATCAGTGGCACCCAAAGCATCTAGGACCTAGAGAAGGAAAATCTGCCTGTGAGGTAGGTACAGTAACTGTACTATCAGAACAAGAGCTAATCAATAAGCCAGTTTACCAGATGCATGTATATTATTTATGGTTTATTTTTGAGTATCGTGCCATTTAATTCTTTATTGGAGTTGAGGAAGGGTGGCGGCTTTGTATATGGTATCTAACGGAGTTAAATTTTTTTTTTTCCCCCCAGTTTTAAGGGAGAGGATAAAAGTTTATAAGCAAAATGGGACTAAAATTATTATAGAAGAGGATCCAGTACTTGCAGTTGTCATTGTTACATCAATGATGCAAAGAGCTCATTCACTACCACTAACAAGCAAGATTGTCTTTAGGGATACTACATCGTCATGTGACAGCAAGAACTATGCTATAACATTTTTGCTAATACCATGTGAGGCAGAAGCAATGCCATGGGCAGTGTTTATAACTTCTGGACAACAACAGGCAGATTATAAGACAAGTTTCAATTTGCTAAAACAAGCTGTGGGGGAAAACTTGTTTGTAGGTCAACATTACCCTAAAGTTTTCATTACTGATGACAGTTTGGCAGAACAAAATGCCATAAAGTCAGCATACCCAGGGAGTGGATCCAAACTTTACTTATTTCATGTAGCCCAGGCTGTATGGTGCTGGTTATGGAATTCAGTAAATAAAGTTGCTCTCGGTGATAGGAAAACATTAATGCATGAGTTCCTAAGTATAATGAGAAGCTCATCAGTAGAACAAGCAGAACTTACCTATAAGGAAGCATGCAACTCTCCTACTTCTAAAAAGTATGGGAACTGGAGAACCTACCTGCAGAGTCACTGGGAAAGGATAGAGTTATGGTGTACTGCTTGGAGACGAGCAGAAATGTGTGGCAATCATACCAACAACCATGCAGAGATTACAGTGTGACTGTACAAAGACGTAGTTTTCTCCAGATGCAAGGCATATAATGTGACGGCCCTAGTAGACTTCACATGTACTGTGATGGAGAAATACTTCATACGTAGACTAATGTCAATTGCAAACAGTCGTGAGGTAGCTCCCAGGCTTCTCTTACAAGCCCTTTTAAAGAAAGTAGAGTATCTTAACACCGACAATATTACTAGGGTGACAGCATTCACATATTTAGTACCAAGTGAAAGGAGTGATGAAAAATATGAAGATGACATTTCAGTGGGTATTTGCATGTGTGAAGTAGGTAAACATGGGAAGTTCTGCAAACATCAGACTGGGATTTTGAAATGTTTCTCAATTTTTCCCCCACATGCACCTGGGGTTGCTGCTGAAGCAAGGAAAAGGATAGCAATTTTGGCACTTGGTGATGAAGCAGAACTCCTGTCATTTAACCCACCATTAAGAAATGGTGGAATTCAACCATCTCAAATAAATACTGTTGATGTTAACGACTCTAACGTAAGATCTCATTCAGGTGAATGCAAAATTGAAACAATCGAAACTGAGGAAGATGTGCCGCAGAATGACAACACTGTATGTGAAAATGCAGTTGATGAAAAAGTGCAGTGTTTTACTGCCAAGTTTAAATCATTGCACCAAGCATTTGGAACATCTGAGGTGTCCACTGATAAGTTGCTATGTTGTATTGGCACAATCAAGAAAGCAAATCAGTGGGAAAGTTTTGTTGCAACTCTTGGTGGAATAAATGCAGGGCATAGGGCTAATGCAAGCATTCAGCCAACTACTATGTGTTGCAGGACAGATGGAGTGACAGCGGGGATCCAAGCACTTAGCCAGTGGAAGACCAGCACTGGGAATGAAATGCGCAAGTAAGCGACCAAGAAATTTGGCAAATTCAATTAAGCCATAATCAACCTAATGCAAAATCAAATGGTTCTGGTCATTAAAGATAAAATACCTTGCCTGTGTGACTTCAGTTGTTCAAGATGTAGGGTTCTTAATAGAAAAAATTTGGCCAAAACATTTCTTTAATTAATTAATTAATTAATTAATTAAAAAAGAATTAATTAACTAACTGATTGTTGTTTTCATAATGGTTATGCCATTATTAAGTTTAGTTAATTCATACCTTGCCTGTGTGACTTCAGTTGTTCATGACGTAGCATTCTTAATAACAAAAAATTGGCCAAAATGTTTTCTGTCTTTAATTAAATAGTGAAAAAATAATTACTTAATTAACTGATTGCTGTTTGCATAATGGTTACACCATTATTAAGTTTAGTTAATTCATTCTTAATCTTTAGCCACATTATTATTATAAATTCAATCTTTAACTGATGGCGACTGCATTATATTAAGTTGCTGAGTGATGAGGCTGTAAAAGCTGTTATTGTTTAGTAGTTGTCAAGCCTTAAAGGTGCAAGAACAGTATAAATATCTCCATTTATTATTATTAGCAAAATACATAACTTGAAATTCGCGCTGCATTGGTCTACAGTGCCTCTTACTACATTTTCACTCAACGCTCTTAGCTATTGGTTCTGAGACATAGCTCCGCTTCCCTTTGCCGAATGCATGTATGAAATGGAAATATGGTCCCCGGACTGTCCAGCCCATAGCAAGTCACTATACTGACTGAGCTATCCTGGCCTACAAAATTCACAGCACATATTATTTGTCAGTTTTGTTTTCTGCAATTTCATTTTAACATTTTTGGCACATGAAGAGGCTATATGAACCACTGACTCTGTTTCCCTTAATGTGATATGCAAATTTGCTCCACAGCTTCAGGGATACTTTTCCTTTTAGTGGAAGAGTGACAAATATCCCCACAACTTACAAAATTTAGTAGGCATTGCCATCTCTGAGTGACAGAAAAATGAGCGATATGACAGACGTGACAAACAGAAAGACAGAGAAGATATAAGGGTCCTCCATTTAAAAAAAAAAAAAAAAAAAAAAAAACTGATACTGTACTTTGCAATATGATAATCAGTTTTTGCAAAGGGTCCACAAATTTTTAAAAATTCTACACACTCGAAGAGTGATACAAAGCAAGTTCTACACTGACGACCTATAAACATGAAATTTAGATACGTGGATACCCTGGCACCCAGAATTTTTTCACTCCTGGTTTTGTAACAAATAGCTATAGTAGTTCTTTGTTGACTTATATGATACTTCTTATGTACCATTTACAAAATGCATTTAATTTAACATTTGTTGGATTTTTATATATTTCATCATTTTTCTCTCTATACATAAAATACCTGGGTATATTTTTGTCAGATATGAAAAACATAGTGACTGAAGGTACTGGAAAAGCATTCACAAAAGCAAAAAAATTATTTTCACTTTTTTGGTGGATAACTGACAAAGGTTTGGGATGCAGCATGAAATCTAATTACCCAGCAAAAGTTTTACACTGCAAATGTCAGTGTTGTTTTTCCAGAATTTCAATGCGAAATTTAGACAGGTAGCATTTCTTCACAGATGGTTTTGCTCTGCTATGAAGTTGAGTTCAACAACACTCACCCTCCTGATGGGTGCTTCATTCTCTGTAATCCACGAAGCAAGTGAAGGGCAGTAACTCACTATCAGCGAGCCAATCTCACTCTTCTGTTCAGTCTCAAACACGAAGCAACGATGACTATTGTCAGGCTGCTGACGCATCAAGTTGATGGTCAGAAAACTATCACTAGGGTCCAGGAAGATCGATTCCACATCTTGATAACGGTACTCATACAAGACAAATTTATCATCTGGTTTGATCAGCATCAGCCCCTCACAGTTCACTCCCAATATCAGACTGTTACCTGCAGCACGACAATGGCATACTGACTCTGGAACATGTTGCCTCCTCATTCACTTCTCATGTGCTAACCATAAAATGATAGTACATTACAAAATGCTATGCATCAGAAATATCACAACTTAAGATGAACGTATCAAGTTCCTCTGAAACACTGATATGAATGTACAAGTGACCACACAACCTGCTGCTAATTGAACTCCACAGCACTGTACACAGCTGCAGTCAGCACAATACGGACTCTGCTTGGCTCACTTCCCAATTCCAGGCAACATTAAACCTCTTACAAATACATTCACTTTGTTGGGAGTATCCTCATAGCTCACCACTATGGATATGTTTTAAGTGAATATCAATATCTGGTGCTGCATGCACAGTCCTGCCCTCCCCCACTTCACCAGCTTGCCTCTTTGCTACCATGCCCATGACCCGCAAGTAATCTGGTCATCATTACATGTGACAAGACTGAATGATTTCCTGTCCCAGGAGTAATTTAACTGGTTTTGCATTATTGTAAATACATGTTCCTTCATGAAATCAAATATATTTAAGAGCCAGTTATTTAATTAAATGTGAACATTACTGCTGTAGCCATCACAGCACAAGGACTACGTCTCTCTGCCAACACCCCCACCCCTTCCTCCCCCTACTGATGGGGTAACACTTACAGTTTAATAAGGTTTCAGACCAAACCTGGAATTCTCGGGCACAGACAGGTCAAAGATCTGACAGATCGAATGTCTGAATTATTTCACACAACTGCAGTATTATGGTACCTTTTCAGAACCAGCTGAATCACACATTTCCCACAAACTTTCATCAAAAATGCAGTCCTTCCATGGCTCACCATACATGGGATCCCCCTCACACCTTTTTCCTCCTGTTCACCCACCCTGTAAAATTCCTTACTTTTGTGCATGTTCCATCTATGGCCCCACCCACCACACAGCATCACTACCCATACTGCCTTGCTATGCCAACCTCCCAGAGTGTATTTTCCCTTATACCAGTTTTTGTGCACCTCACCATTCTTGGACTACTGTGAAGATCAAAAGAGAAAGCTCTTCTGAAATGTCAGTAAATATATTAGCAACTGGCACATTGGCACATCCTGGCAAATCAGTAAACATATTAGAAACTGACACAGTAACAAATCCTCGCATGTCAGTAAATATATTAGCAATGGACACAGTGACACATCATGGCATGTCAGTAAATATATTAGCAACTGACAGTGTCACTTCCCAGAAAATAAGAGTCTTCAAATATGTCTAAAATAATGTTAAGTTTTTGACAGTCACTTCACTGCATTCATACTACTCACCATATGACCAGTACCCACGGTACGTGACGTGAAACATGGTGGTTCCATAAAGTGGATACTGCATCACACATGACAGGTACAGCACTTTGGCAGTGAGTTCAGACCGTCCAGCCCCATACTGTCTGTGTGCTTGAGCAATGACAGGTACCTGCAAATTACACCACTTCATACAAATACTCCCATTCAAAATGTGTAAAAACATTACACAGTGAACCAATCCAAGCAGGACATGCAGCTCCATTTACACCAACATTCACTACATTTAGTAAGGGGATGAAAACACTGGCCAAGTGTGCACTTCATTACTGCAGTGACTGCTGGTATTGTGAAGTGAAGTGAAGTGAAGTGAAGTTGTCCCTGTGCACACCATGAAGATATACGGGTGGAGGGTATCAGCACCGGTAGTATTTTGTGCAAAGTGGTGCACATTACCTGCATATAAGGTGACTAGACTATATACGATCAATGCTGAGCACAGACAGTAACATACTCATAATTTATTTAAAATACTTAATTAATCCTTCAACCAAAATTGCATGAGCTGTATGAAATTTAGTTTTGTTTTTGTAGAATTTTTGTTTCATTTAATAAATTATTATATACAAAAAATTATTTATGTCCAAATCCCAAGGTGATCACCTCATTGCTAATGCCCTTGGTGGAGGGAGGTAAAGCTCTACTCATTCTTAACCTTAGCCCTATAAGAGGGTGAGTGGTCAGCTTCAATCCCTGGCCACTCTATCCCTGGAGAAAAGCTGCCAGTAACCACCAAATACAAGGCCCAGTGGCTTGGGCAAAAGATCTGGACAATTTAGAGAGGGAAAAAACTTTGCCTCTGCCGGAAACTGAACAATTACCCCTGACGTCACTGTACCAAATGAGCTGTCCTGTCTCTTCTGCTGGTTGGGCTGACCACTTTAATGTAGAATTTCTGTAAGATTATTTTGGGATTATATAATGTATTTTTTAGTTAACACACAAATTTTAAGAATCTTTACTTTGACTATCCATTACTAACAAGAAGATCAAACTGTATGACTACTTTGTACCATGAATTTCAGATAATTAATATTTAAAAATTCAAAGACTTCTCCATCTACCTGCCAGTCAATCCCAAGAATATCATGATTAGAAATGAACTATTTCATTGTTTCAGATAATAACTGTCAAAGTACACCCATCAGTATACACAGCAGCTACCTTATTAACTCTCAGAGAGTTAACAAAAAGGGTACTGTATACATGCATGACTGTACTGATGATTATCCTTTGAAACACAGTGTCAGAGACACATTGTAAATGATGATACTGAACAAGGCAATGATATGTACACTACCATTCATATCTAAAGAACAAACATTTCAATGGAGTGCTTCTAATTTTTTTTTCATAATTTTATTTTGAGTAATCAAAGTTCACTGAAATACTAAACAGTGAAGATAACAAGTTGGAAGTGCTTGATTTGCTTGAAACTTAGTGTTTTATACTGATAATAAACAGATATTCGCATCCCTTTACTCTATATAATTGGACTGTGACTGACATTACGTATTTTTAATGAAAATTGGTTTATACATAAAAGATGTTACACGTGCCAAGAAATTGTTTCCTTAAGAGATTTTGTGTTCCAAATTCAATAAAGAAAGATATTACTGGACAGGCTCTTAAGGTTAAAGGAGGTTGATGCTCCCTGAATTTCTAGACAATCAGGACAATTGACACAAGAAGGTGGCAAGGTTGTCAGCCCCATGCACTAGCCAGCCGCCTTTAGCCCCCAGAATATAACCCCGGTATTCACTTCCATTACAGGCTGAGTTGACCCAGAACCATAGCGCTGCTGGAAGGATTAAGTTAATGAAAAATCCTAATGATCCAAACAGGAACCAAACCTGTGACCTTCCAGCTTGTAGCACAGTGCCTCAACTAACTGTGCCACCACATAACACCCAAAATTCAATAACTATTACATAATTAAAGAATTGTCTGTTAAAACCTCAAGCTTTTTGCTAGTGGAATAACAGCAAAGATATCTGAACATAAAGCACCAAAAAAGAATCTTATGTTAGTTCTAACAGTCTGCCTTTGGCAGTGACAGTGGTAGGACTGGTCTTTCCAGTGCCTAAACCAGTGACTACACAGCAAGCAGTCTCGGGAACATAACCAGTTACCCAGTGATACAAACTTTCAAGGACTTCGGATCACACCAGGTATGCTACATTCATACCAACATACAACTCGGAACACAACAATCAGCCCTCCTACAGGACAGCTCCTGTCAAATTCCCATCACTACGGAATCCTACATTAAGGCAAACATCACATCCCAAGGCTTCCGTCAAACCCCACAGTATGGGCCCCTCGGTTACACCCTCCAGTGCATCACCCCATTCAATGTCAAACCCCCAGACGCTCCACCCAACATCAAAAACTCTCTCACCCAATTCCCCAACTTCAAAACCTACCAACACGGCACAAGTTGCCTCTACCAAACAATGACACCATAGCTTCTCCTCCTCAAGCGAGGAAGAGGGAGCTGCCCAACAGGGAAAACATAATGACTGGCAACAAATACATCGCATAAAACGCAAACGAATCTCCAGCTCTCAGCCCACCTTGCAGATCCCACAAGCACCAATCCAAAACCGATACGAAATGCTCACCGAGGAAACCCCCACCACAGACCAAACAGAAAACACCCAACCACCTAAGATGCATAAACCTCCGCCGATATTCCTACATGGTGTGATAAATTATGACAAAATGATACGCAGCATAAACGAGGTAGCCGAAACAGAACAATTTTATACCAAAAGTATGGCGAACGTCATAAAGATAACTTGCCTAACTCCAGAAACTTATCGAACTCTCATCAAACATTTCAAAGAAACAGACGTATACTACCATACTTACCAGTTAAAAGAGGAGAGGGCTTATAGAGTGGTACTCAAATATCTTCACCATACCACAGAGATAGAAGACATTAGACAAGACCTACTTCAACAAGGACATGTGGCCAGAAATATAGTAAATGCTCACCACAGGATGACTAAGGGACCACTTAACCTATTTTTCATTGATCTTGAACCGGCCAAGAACAATAAAGAAGTTTACAAAATAACGGCCATTCAAAACAAAATCATACACATAGAACCACCCAGAACAAACAAAAATCACATCCCGCAGTGTGCACACTGCCAGCAATACGGACACATGCGAAGATACTGCAACAGGCCCTATGCATGCGTCAAATGTGGTGGCCAACACAACAGTGCGGACTGCACGAAAAGCAGGGATACCCCAGCAAAATGCGCCCTTTGTGGCGGAAACCATCCGTCCAACTACAAAGATTGCGAATGCTATCACAATATTATCAGCGATAGAAATCCACATAGAAACCCCCCAATCATAGACAACACGCAGCACACAGTGGAAACTCCCCAACGCCCCCCACAACAACCCCAACAACTGCGCACATATGCGGATGTTGTCAATAACCGTCCACAAATCTCAGATGACCCAATCACCACACTTACCACCTTCCTTGGAGAATTTAAAAACCTCTTCTCTCAGCTCATACATCAAAATA
>Ga0209629_10002022_pt1 | contig 13450 bp, 10 predicted proteins | sample TergutCu122P5_FD_187286 | JGI IMG/M metagenome (GOLD analysis project Ga0209629, IMG submission 187286) | Cubitermes ugandensis P5 segment gut microbial communities from Kakamega Forest, Kenya - Cu122 P5 (SPAdes) (version 2) | ecosystem: Host-associated > Arthropoda: Insects > Digestive system... | reverse complement strand
GATGCTTAAATCATGTGTTACCATTACTATAGTCACTTTTTCCTCTTGATTCAAGGCATGGAGCAGTTCAAGCACTTCTTTCGCACTTTTCGAGTCGAGGTTTCCCGTCGGTTCGTCGGCGAGCAAAATTTGAGGCCGGGCGATCAAAGCCCGGGCGATTGCCGCCCGTTGCATTTCCCCTCCGGAAAGTTCGTTCGGCTTGTGATGAAGACGATGCGCAAGCCCAACACGTTCCAAAAGTTCCGTTGCTTGTTTTTTGTACACGGAACGCCGGGTCATATACCCCCAAACAGATTCACGGATCATGATTGGTGACAACACATTTTCAAGAGTCGTCATTTCCGGGATGAGGTGATAAAACTGGAAGATCATGCCAATAAACCGGTTACGCAAAAGATCACGCTGGCCACTCGAAAGGGAATCAATCCGCTGGCCGTCGAAATGGATGCTGCCCGAATCAGGGGCGTCAAGCGTGGCAAGCAGGTGAAGCAGGGTGCTTTTTCCCGACCCGCTTTGGCCGACAATGGCAAGCAACTCCCCCTGCCGAACCCCAAGATTGACACCGTTGAGAACCGGTACGTTCAGCTTCCCCTTTTTGTAACTTTTGAACAAATCAATCGCGACCAACTGTAACGCTCCGTTGTTTTCACGTTGGTCGTAAGCACTTGCCGGGTTTTGGGTTGTACGATTCAAGTATTCAGCCTTGTATGAGTTGTTCGTTTTTTGTGCAAATTCCCTGGAGTATGTGAGTCGGTTCGGTTTTTCGGTCAACTCCCCAGTTAACTCCGTTGTCGGAAGGGGAAGCTCTACCTCCCGCGATTGCGGCGTATCACTTCGGGGATCGGAATGGTAATGATATTGGACAATTTTTTCACAAGTTTCCGCTGTGATCCGAGGGGCGATTTCCAGCGTTTCGTCAAACGTGCTCTGGATTTCCGCCGTTGATAATTTCGGACACTTTTCTATTGGCTGCCCTCCTTGCACACGCGGCATGACCCCCAAACTGACTGTCCTGTTTTTGTTCGCCGCTCGCATGGCAGTATAAATTCCGGAATGATTACCAATATTGCAAAAACAATGGATTTCGATTAAAACAATGACGGTTTGCGTATTTTGCCGGCGAGAAAAAATGTACAACGCTTCCACGGCTGCCGGTTGCGCTGAGATGCGAAAACATCACAAAATGCGAAACTTTACTCATCTCAGCGAGACCGGCGATTCACCGGATATGCGTATTTTTGATTCCAGCCCAATAAAGCGTAACCGTTTTATTGTTTTGTTTCAAGAGCAATTTTATACCGTCCGGTATATCATTTTGAGCAGGAGAACCGACATGGTGATGAAGAAGTTTATCAACGATCCGCAGAATTTGACATCAGAGTTGCTGGAAGGTTACACGTTAGCCTATCGGGACCGTGTCAAGCTCGTTTCCGGCAAAATCGTGATGCGGGCGAACCCGAAAGCGAAAGAAAAAGTCGCAATTGTGACGCTTGGCGGTGCGGGTCACGAACCGGCACTCAGCGGATACGTCGGCGAAGGAATGCTTGACGCCTCGGTCGTGGGGGACATTTTTGCAGCTCCCGGTGCTCCCAAAGTGCTCGAAGCGTTGCGTCTTTTGAAAGATCACGCGGGAATCATCCTGGTCATTCTCAATCATGCCGGCGACGTGATGAACGGCAATATGGCCCTTGAAATGGCGAAGAAAGAGGGGATCCACGTCAAAACGATCCTGACCCATGAAGACATCGCGCCGGGGGCCGACGCGCCGGTTGAAGACAAACGCGGTCTGGGCGGTTGCGTTCCTTTGATTAAAATCCTCGGTGCCGCTGCGGAGGCCGGATTGGGGGTCGACGAAATTCTCGCCGTCGGCGAACGCTTCAACCGACGGATGGCGACTCTTGCCGTCACGATGAAAACGGCAACGCATCCGCAGTCGGGGGACTACATTTCAACGCTCCCCGACGACCAGATGGAAATCGGGATGGGACAACACGGCGAAGGGGGCGGAACCGGTCCGCAGAAAATCGCCTCCGCTGACGAAACCGCCGGCGTTATGGTGCGGAAACTCGCCGCGTCCGTGAAAGCCAAGTCCGGCGAAAAAGCGGTGCTCATCATCAATGGCTCCGGAGCGACGACGCTGATGGAAATGTTCATTGTTTTCCGAAAAGCATATCACGTTCTCAAGGAACTCGGCATTGAAGTGGTCGCAAGCCGTTGCGAGGAAATTCTGACCGTCCAGGAAGCCGCCGGTTTTCAGATGTTTTTCGGCATCCTCGACGCCGAACTGCTCAAATACTACAACGCCCCTTCCAACGCACCGTATTGGACGCAAATCAAGTGAAAAGTGCTGTGTAAAAATTAGTTTTTTGGGATCATGTCATCACGCCTTATGTCCCGTTAGGGACAACGACGTATCCCAAATTTTAAATTTTTACGCAACAATAGTATCGTGTAAAAATTAAATATTAAGATGTTAGCGGTCGAGCTTGCTCGACGAAAATGTACTGTATTCCGTTAGAACGGGCAGGAATTAAAATGTCAGGTTTTGCGTATTTCACCGGGGAAAAGTGGGTTGAGAATTTAACCATGAATGACATCCGGGCATTGGCAATGACCGGTGTGATCACGGAAACCACGTTGATACGCAATCCCGACGGCCAGGAAAAAGAGGCGAAATTTTACGGACTCGTTTTTTCAAAGACGCCGCCACAAGCTAAATACGATTTGCAAACGGATGATGAGTCGATCATGACACCTGCGATTTCGATCATTGAAAACATGTATCGTGTGGCTATCGTCGGTGTGGTGCTTTCAGGTTTGGCTGTTACCGGTGTGTTCGGTCCGCTGGTGTCGTCAACCGTTTTTATTGTGTTAATACTATGCCTGCTTGCCGCACCTTTTTTTGCCACATTCAAATACCTCGTGATGGGTTTCGATTCGATGGAAAGGACATTTCGCAAAATCGAAAAGACCATGCGAAAAGAAGATAAGTAAAACCGCACTCCGTGATGAATGCGGTTCTGCGAACCGCCGCTAAAATTTTTCACTTTTCACTTCCATGATGGATCAATACACCCCGACCATGCTGGCAGAGCTGCTCGACGTTTCGGCGGCATTGGTGCGACAATGGCACCGCCGGGGGTGGCTGCGCGAATCGGCAACCGTGCAAAAACTTCCGTATTTTGATCTCACGGAACTGTTTGTCGCCAAACGGCTTGCGCAACTTGCGAAAAGCGGCCTTTCGACGGCGGAAATCGCGAAACAACTGAATGCCCTCGCGTTGCAGTTTCCAAACGTCGAACGCCCGATGGCGACGCTCGAACTGCGGATCGACGGACGCGATCTTTTTTTGCTCAAACAAGGTTCGCTCGTCGATACCGTCGGTCATCAACTGTTCGATTTCGCGGACGCCGAGTCGGACGACTCGTTTTTCGACGGGCAGAACCAAGATGTTTCGCTCATGGACCAGGCGTTTCTTTTGCCGGAAAAAATTCCGGTTCCCGGTAAACACCTGTCCGAGCCGCCGGACAGGGACGAATTGTGCCGGCTGGCTTATCACTGCGAGGAGCAGGGATGGATCGAACAGGCGATCGAATTTTTTCGCGCGGCGTTGGCGGCGGGCGGGGCCGACGCGGCTCTTTGTTTCCAGCTTGGCGAATTGCTGTATCGGCAGGGGGACAAAACGGCGGCCCGCGAGCGGTACTATATGACGATTGAACTGGATGAAAATTTTGTCGAGGCACGCGCCAACCTCGGTTGCGTGCTTGCGGAAACCGGAGAGTTGGAATTGGCCGTCAGCGCGTTTCAAGGGGCGTTGCAGCATCACGCGGATTATGCGGACGTGTATTATCATCTCGGAATGACGTTGCGAAAACTCGGCAAAACCATCGAAGCGGAGCGATATTTGCAGCGGTTTTGCGAACTCATGCCCAATAGTCCCTGGACGGAAAGCCTCTCCGGGGATTCCTCGGATATATAAATTTGACAATTCCGGAAAAAGGCTGTATAATCCTCGAAAATGCCATTGAGCATGTATTTAGTGCGTTTGTTTCACTTTAAGGAGAATTGTGACATGAAAAACTGTTTTTTGTTTTTAAGTCTTGCCATGGCCGTTCTGGTGTTCGCCGGCTGCCCTGCGAAAGAGAATAAGACCACCCGTGAAAACAAGACTGTGGAAGAAAACGTCGTCAGTTCGGAAACGAGCCGTCCGGATTCAAAAACGAATGAAACGGCGGGCGACGATGAAACTGTAAACAATGAAAAAGCGGACGAAGTTATTTCAAACAATGTTATTCCAACAGATGCCCCCAAAACGAACGTAAAAATCAGTAAAAACGCCGATGAAACGGTCAAAGAGCCGGTTAAATCGGAGCCGGCCAAAACGGAACCGGCTGATGCGCAACCCGCCAAACAGGAGCCGGTGGTGCCGGTTGTGACCGAGCCGGTTGTGACGACCGATGCAAAGCCTGTGGAAGATCGTGCAAAACCGGCGGAAGACAATGTAAAACCAGCAGAAGAGGGCAAAATGAACATCACCAAAGCGAAATTCGGCTCCATGCCGGAAACCGGGGAACAAGTCAATATTTACACGTTGACCAACGCCGCAGGAGCGTCGGTCCAGATACTCAACCTTGGCGGGATCATTTACTCGCTGAATGTTCCGGACCGCGACGGAAAATTGGGGAACATTTCGGCCCGCCTCGATACTGTTGAAGGGAACTTGAAAGACAGCCCGTTTTTCGGCGCGCTTGTCGGTCGTTACGGCAACCGGATCGCCGGTGGAAAATTCACGCTTGACGGAGAAGAATACCAACTTGCGACCAACGATGGCGGCATCAATCACCTGCACGGCGGCAAGGTCGGTTTCAACAAAAAAATCTGGGATGTGGAGGAACTCAAAAATGCGGATTCCGTCGGTTTGAAACTGACGCTCGTCAGCCCGGACGGCGATGAAAATTATCCCGGAACGCTCCACAGCACGGTCGTTTACACGTTTGACAACAATAACGTATTGACCATTGATTATACGGCAACGACCGACAAGGCGACACCGGTCAATCTGACCAACCACACGTATTTCAATTTAAGTGCCTTTCTCTCTCCGACCATTCTTGACGAGGTCGTTGAAATCAACGCCGATCATTTTATTCCGGTCAATGAGACATTGATTCCGACGGGCGAAATTGCCCCCGTCGCCGACACTCCGATGGACTTTCGCACTCCGACGGCGATCGGTGCCCGCATTTCGCAGGTCGGATCCGATCCCAAAGGTTATGACCATTGTTACGTGCTCAATCAGAAAACCCCCGGCGAACTGACACTCGGCGCGAAAGTCCATGATCCGCAAACCGGCCGCACATTGGAACTCTGGACGACGGAACCCGGCGTGCAATTTTACACCGGCAATTTCCTCGACGGTACGTTGAAATCGGGCGACATTACATATCCGGCCCATGCCGCGTTTTGTCTTGAAACGGAGCATTTCCCGGATTCGCCGAATCAGCCGAATTTTCCCAGTGCGATTTTGAAGCCCGGCGAAACCTATCGACACACATCGGTTTTCAAATTTGGGGTGCAGGATTGAGACCCGGCGGCAGAATCGTCATTAACCATGAAGTGTAAAAAAGGTATGAAAAAGGGTGCAGTTGTCAGGGGACAGGGTGCAGGATGTATTCCTGTCCCCTGACAACTGCACCCTTTACCGCCCTTTTATCTTATGAAACGTCCGGTTGATTATCTGGTTTATTTGTTTGTCCGGGCACTAATTTGCATCGTGCAGGCAATTTCGGTCGAAACTTGCGTTTTCATCGCGAGGCGGCTTGCTTGGCTTTTCACCTGCATCGTGCCGGTGCGGCGGCGTCTGGTTCACGAAAACCTGACCATTGCGTTTCCGGAGCTTTCGAGAGAGGAACGGGTTGACCTGATTTATCAAATGTGGGAGCACCTGTTTTTGCTGGTTATCGAAGTCGGCCATACGGTGCGTCGCATTCATCCGACCAATTGGCGGGATTATATCCGTCTCGTCGATACGGAAACGATCGGGAAACTTCTGCACAACAACCGCCCAATGATCATGGTGACCGGCCACTTCGGCAATTTTGAAGCAGGCGGTTTTTTTCTCGGAATTCTCGGTTATCCGACCTATTCCGTCGCGCGCACGCTTGACAATCCTTATCTGGACCGCTTCATTAAAAAATTTCGCGAGGCTTCAGGGCAGTTTCTTGTGCCGAAAAACGAAGGATATGACAAGATTCTCGAAGTGCTCCAGCGGCGTGATGTCATGGCGTTTCTCGCCGACCAGTCGGCGGGTCCCAAAGGGTGCTGGGTCGATTTTTTCGGAAAAAAAGCGTCGACTTACAAAGCGATTGCACTTCTCAGTCTGGAGTATGACGCTCCGGTGGTGGTTTGTTATGCAACGCGACGTGACCGGTTGCCGTTACATTTCGATATGACCATCGCTGGCGTGCTTGATCCGAGAAACCTTCCCGACGGGATCGGTAACGTCAAAGAAATCACTCAATGGTACACGCATGTTTTGGAAAATGGAATCCGTAAAAACCCGGAACAATACTGGTGGGTACATAACCGTTGGAAAGATTACGGGAAAAAATTTAAAACCGAAATTGTAAAGAGTGATCCCGGAGCAGGTACATCTTAAAAAACTTCGTGGTTCTTTGTGCCTTGTGGTGAAAAACAAAAACCCTTGAACAGTGACATGAATATTATTGTGCCGCCAATAAAATTTGAGCTTGTCCGATGAATCGCCTGCATCGCCGACAACAAAAAACCCCGCTATTTTGTGCGTATTAATAATTGTCGGCGCAGCAGGCAGCCATGGAAGTGGTTCAAATTTTATTATCGTATCTATAAAGTGGCTTCGGTGGAAACATGAACATTCGGCTGGTTCTCAAGTTGTTGGGCACGGTATGTATTTCGCTTGGCGTGGCAATGTGTTTCAGTCTGCCGTGGGCGTTTCCCGTTTGCGGCGGCGTTTGGGAACAAGAGAAAAACGGTGTGTTCGGTCTGTTGGCATCAACCGGGATTTGTATTTTTCTCGGATTGGTTTTCCGGTGGCAGGGACGGAAATCGCAATCAACGCTCTTTCGCAAGGAAGCGATTGCCGTCGTTGTGCTGAGTTGGATTCTTGTGACCGTACTCGGAGCGTTGCCGTATTGCCTCAGCGGAACCGTTCGCGAGACTCGCGTCGAAGGGGATAACGTCACCCGGATTAAAATGAATATTTACGACGGCATGTTCGAAAGTCAGTCCGGTTTCAGCACGACCGGTACGACCGTGCTTTCGAACGTGGAAGACCGCACCATGATTTCAAAGTGTATTCTGTTTTGGCGGGGCAACACACACTTTCTCGGCGGCATCGGAATCATTGTGTTGCTCGTCGCGGTTCTCGGACAGAAAGGGCTCGGCGGTAAAACGGTGTTGCGTGCCGAACGGGGAGGCTCGCCCACGGAAGGGACTCCGGCGTCCAACGTGCAAAATCTCGCATGGTCGCTTTTTGCCATTTACGTGATGCTTAACATCCTGCTCATCGTGATTCTGATGTTCCTGAAACTCAGCCTGTTCGATGCGATGTGTTACGCCTTTTCGGCACTTTCCACGGGCGGCTTCAGCACTTATAATGCCAGTGCCGGCCATTTCATCACCAATCCACAGTACAACGGCCCCGCCATCGAATGGGTGCTCATCGTTTTCATGTTTCTCGGCGGATGCAATTTCGTCCTGTTTTACTGGTGCCTGCTCGGTCAGCCGATGCGTTTGCTCCGTGATGTCGAATGGCAAACCTATTTGGGGATCACGATCGTCGCAAGTGCCATGATCACCGTGTACGGCGTTTGGCATCACGATTTCGACCTGTACGGCACGTCGGATAATCCGGTGATCGTCAATCGCCGGGAGGCAATGTCGCCGGACTACGCGCCGCCGTCGAAAGAGACCCCCGCCCCGCTTTCGTATGCGATTCGCACGTCGTGTTTTCATGTCGTTTCGTTCATGACGACCACCGGTTTCGTATCCGATGAATTCGAAAAATGGGATGCCATGTCCGTCGCCGTTCTGTTTGCCGTCATGATCGTCGGTTCTTGCGCGGGAAGCACCGCCGGCGGTCTTAAGGTGTTTCGCGTTGTGCTCGGTTACAAAATACTTCAAACGCAGATTGAACAAACATATCATCCGAGCGTCGTTCGGAATATTTGGCTCAACAAAAAGCTGATTGAACGGGATACACTGCATGATGTCGCCGTTTATATCGGAATGTATCTGTTTCTGATCGCCGCGTTCACGTTTTTGATTGCCGGCGTCGAATCCGATGCGACCTGGCTCAATTACGGCTACTCTCCATCCGCCAAAATGTATGATATTTTGGGCTCGGTCATCGCTTGTCTCAGCAACGTCGGCCCCGGGGTCGGCATCACCGGTGCCCGGGAAAACTTCGGGGCGTTCAGTTCGCTGGCCAAATTCATTTTGACGTGGACCATGCTGATCGGACGTCTTGAAGTATTCGCCATCTTGGCAATTCTCACCCCGCGTTTCTGGAAATCACACACAACTACCTTCCCCGGCTTAAAATTGTGTGTTTTGATATTGTTTCAAACATTCCTATTTGTTATTCTCCTTGTTTGAATTTTTATCAACGAGCGAGGAGGTTGAAAATAGGGAAAATATACAAAGTAACATTAACTACGAAAGAACGGCAAGAACTCGTCGAACTCGTTTCGACGGGCAAGAGCAATGCCCAAAAAATCAAACACGCCAATATTTTGCTCGCTGTTGATGAGACGGAGAACGCTCCTTTGACCGATCAGGAGGCAGCCAAACGATTTCATTGTCATATCAACACCGTCGCCAATATCCGCGAGCGTTTCGTTGAAGAAGGTTTCGCCGGTGCGCTCGAACGAAAGAAGCGTGAAATACCGCCACACCAGCCGATTTTTGATGGTCGGGCCGAAGCCCGGTTGATCGCCATCGCATATTCGACGCCGCCTGAAGGTCGAGCCGCTTGGACGATGCAGTTGCTCGCGGACAAGTGTGTCGAGTTGAACATCGTCGAAAAAGCATCCGAGGAAACGGTGCGAACGGTGCTTAAAAAAACGAACTTAAACCGCATTTGAAAAAATGTTGGGTCATCCCTCCGGAATGCGATGGTGATTTTGTCGCCGCGATGGAAGATGTGCTCGACGTTTACGGACGGCCATTCGATCCGAAGCGTCCGGTGGTTGGCATGGACGAGCAACCGAACCAGTTGATCGGCGAAACATTGATTCCGATTCCCGCCGCGCCAGGTCAGGTCCAACGCATTGATTATCAATACGTCCGCAACGGCACGGTGGTGAACGCCGGTACTCCGGCCAAACAATGCTTATGTTTTCGCAGCCGCTTGGCAACTGGCGTCGCGTTTCGGTGCGTGAGCGAAAGACGAGCCTTGATTTTGCGGAGGAGACCGCACATCTTTTGGATGTCGATTTTCCCGACGCCGAGGTGGTGGTGCTGGTCATGGATAACTTGAACACGCATACGATCGGCTCGCTTTACAAACGATTTCCGCCGGACAAGGCACGGGAATATGCGAAGCGACTGGAGATTCATGACACGCCGAAACACGGCAGTTGGCTGAATGTCGCGGAGATTGAGTTGAGCATTTTGACGAAACAGTGCCTGAACCGCCGAATCGGTGACATCGAAACCTACCGCCGCGAGATCGAGGCTTGGCAAAACGCCCGAAACGATACCGAAAAGGGCATCCACTGGCAATTCACCACCACAGACGCCCACGCCAAATTAAAGCGACTTTACACACAATTTTAAAACGCGTAAGGGAATAGTGCGCCTGGCAAGCAACAACATGCGACATACAGAAAACAAAATCCATTATCAATCAAAGAATTGGTGGAAATGTTTCTCGAATGGGACAAAACTTACTATTTGAAAAATGGACAGGGAAACTGCTCGCCGCTGTCAAATCCGGTAAAAAATTTTGAAAATTGATATGGCATTCGTGATGAAAGTTTGTTAGACTTCGCGCCGCTTGTATTTTTTCCGAGGAATATCATTACGTGGTGACAAGATTTATGTCCCCCAACCTTATACGTGACAAACACTTGACATTTCAGGCAGTCATGATCCGGCTGCTGTGCTGTGTCATTTGTGCGGAAATCATTTGTGCGGAAACAGGTTGTGTCCGTCGCCGGATATTCGTTCGCTCGGACCCGCCGGGGGCGTTGCTTTACGTCAATAAAAAGCCCGTCGGTCATACTCCGATCACCCTGAGTTTCACCCATTACGGAGAAATGGAATTCATGCTTTCCAAAGACGGTTATGAAACACTGCGGGAAATACGAAAGATTCGTGCGCCCTGGTATGAGTGGCCGGGCGTTGATTTTTTTTCAGAAGTCGTTTGGCCTCAAAAAATCACCGATTTGAAACAGTTGGATTTTCAAATGGTTCCCGAACGAAACGTCTCCCAATCCGAATTATTGTCCCGGGCGGAGAGTTTGCGTCGCGAATCACAAGCCCAAACGACATTGCAGGTGGGCTCGGGGAATATGAACAATCCGGGAATCGCGCCGATTATGGTTCCATCGCAAACTCCGACGGTGACTCCGACGGTCCAATCGCCGTCGGAATTGCAAAACGGTTATTATGGAGGAACGACGCAACCTTCCGGTTCCATCGGTGTCCCTGTTTCACCGTTCACAAACAACCCGACTCCGCCGAATATCCCGTTCAGCACGGTTTCACCAAGCGGATATTAAAAAGGGGGCAGGTGTCAGGGTGCAGGAAATTTGTTTGAGCGGTCGATCGAAGATTGACATGAAAGCAGTGGAGTTGCAACGATGATTTGCGTTAACCGATCAGAGAAAACGACAAAAAAAATAGCGGTAAGAAAAATGAAGCGTTTATTGATCCTCCTTCCGTTGACGATTGTGGCAATGATTTTGTTCAGCATGTTGCATGTCATGGGACAAAGCAACGGTTTTCGGAGAATGGACGAAAAGCCAAAACAATTGAAAGGGACTTTGCAGCCGCTTGCCACCAGAAACCCACCTGTTGAGCCGCAACAGCTTCCGCCGTTTGTTGGGGTGGTCAATACGCAACCGGTTCCGTTGCAAAGCCGGTCGATTGTTCCAGCGTCGAGTGCCCCGGCGTCGAGTACCCCGATGTCAGGCACAGGAGCCAATTCCGGGACCAACATCCGATTGGTGTCGGACCAAATCGACCCCAACGCCCCCAATCCCACTCAAAATGCGGTATTCCAAACGCCGGAACAAACAATCGTTTCCGGGGAATTTGAAATGCCGAAAGATGTTTTGACCGACAAAAATCAAAATGCCGCTGCACCGCCGTCCATTCTCTTGTCCGTACCATCATCCGTTTCATCATCTGTTCCATTGCCCGTTCAAAATGCGGTTACGTTGCAGCAACCGCAACTTGGGGAGGAACAACCGGGAGGGGAATCGGAACAATCGACAGCCGGAATCAATCCGGCGGCTTCATCAAATGACAATCAGGTTCGGTTCACGCAACAACCGATCCCGCAATATCAACCGGTCACCGTTCCATCGCCGCCGATATTGAATGCCGGACCACCTGTAAACAATAATCCGTCTCTCAACAACGACGTTTTGCCCAAGACAACAAGCGGTTTTCGTCAAAAAACGGACATGGAACGTTCATTGCCTTCGACGCTATTATCACAAACTCCCCCATCACAAGTTTCGCTGTCGCAAGATGAAGTTCCCCCGATTCCGATGCCGGTTCCGGCTCAACCTGCTCAAAAACTCCTTGCCAGGACAAATCCCGATATTGACGTCCGGTATGACGGCAACACGATCAAAACGCATGAAATGCCGAAGTTATCGTCCCAACCCAGTGATCTTTCCCCTCAAGACGAAGGAACCGGTTTGCCGGGACCGAAAGAAATCGCCGGAGTGCAAACGCCGCAGCTTGTGATTGAAAAGATCATGCCGCCCGAAGTTCAAATCAACGAGCCGGTCTCAATCAAAATCGTTGTCCGCAACACAGGCTCCTCCAAAGCGAAAAACGTCCTCTTGACGGATCGGGTTCCGCGCGGCGCAAAATTGTTTGAAACGGGAACCAACACGACACGCAAGGACGCAGGCGGCAACATGGTCTGGGAGCTTGGCGATATTGGTATTAATGAAGAAAAAACGGCCGAGATGCTGATTATCCCGCTGACCGAGGGGGAAATCGGAAGCGTGGCCACCGCGACGTTCACCGTGGAAGCGACGGCAAGCACCCGCGTCACCAAACCGGCACTGACGCTCGAAGTCAAGACGATCGACAAGGAATTGCTCGTCGGCAGCGACGTCGTGCTTGAAATCATCCTTTCCAATCCGGGAACCGGAACGGCGAAAAACATCATCCTTGAAGAAAATGTGCCTGACGGTCTGTCGCATCCCAAAGGAAAGGAATTGCGTTCGCCGATCGGCGACCTTGCCCCCAAAGAAAGCAAACACTTGAAATTAACGCTCAAATGCGAACGTCCCGGCGAAACGACCAACTATCTCGTTGCCAAAGCCGACAACGGTTTGCTGGTCGAAAGCAAAATGCCGGTCGCCGTTCTTTCACCGGGCTTGAAACTCGCGATCGACGGACCGAAAGTGCGTTACCTTGAACGAAAAGCGACTTATACGTTGAGCGTCGCCAACCCCGGTTCGGCAACGACGCGCGATGTCACTCTTGCGGCCAAGTTGCCGAAAGGCTTGGATTTCGTCAGTACCGATTCGAACGGGGTCTATGATCCGAATACCCATACCGTGCATTGGGCGCTTGATGAATTGCCGTCGCAGCAGTCCGGAAATATTGAACTGGTCATGCTTCCCAGGGAAATCGGCGAGCTTTCCATCGAATTTTCCGGAAAAGCGACAAACGGATTGACCTCAAGCACGTCACACGAAGTTTCCGTCGACGGAATTGCGGCACTCGGATTCGAAATCGCCAATAAAGTCGATCCGGTCGAACTGGGACATGACGCCATTTACGAAATTCGGGTTTACAACAGCGGAAGCAAAACATCGGGAAATATTGTCATGTCGGTGCAATTGCCCGAAGGAATGCGGTATGTGTCCGCCGACGGGCCGACCCCCAATCGTGTTTCGGGAGGCAGCATCACCTTCGACCGCCTGTCGCAGCTTGCCCCGAAGGAGGAAAAAACGTATCAGGTCAAGGCGCGTTGCCTGGTAACCGGCGACCAGCGCATCAAGGTGCAAATGCAGTCCGACGAATTACAGGTTCCCGTCACCAAGGAAGAAAGCACGAAAGTCTACGGCGACGAATAATTACGGAATTGCAGTGTATTGACCTGGACATAAGAGTTGGATAGCAGCGACCAACGGAAGCTGCGGTCTTCGTAGCCAAAAAATCAGGTGGCGGTTCAACTTTTGTGTCCATACCAATAACTTCCGGGTAAAGCATA
>Ga0209629_10002021_pt1 | contig 13450 bp, 6 predicted proteins | sample TergutCu122P5_FD_187286 | JGI IMG/M metagenome (GOLD analysis project Ga0209629, IMG submission 187286) | Cubitermes ugandensis P5 segment gut microbial communities from Kakamega Forest, Kenya - Cu122 P5 (SPAdes) (version 2) | ecosystem: Host-associated > Arthropoda: Insects > Digestive system >... | reverse complement strand
TGTGTAGACATTGCTGTTCCAGCCTGTATGGAAAAATATTCTTGTCACTCACAAATTCTGAATGAAATCAGTGCAACGCATAATTATTTGTTGGGCGCGCGCGTGCACGTGTGTGTGTGTGTGTGTCAGGGGGAACCAAGGACTACACTTACAGAAATATACCGTAAACAGTATCCATATGAAACACATAACAGCAGATACACAAGAAGTAATCTCAATCAAATGTGTTGCTTGCAGCTCATGTTTGTTAAATCTATTTTCTTGCTTTCTTAAGCAAAATTTTACTTAACATCAGAGCACATCTTCTTCTCAAAGACATTTAAGTGTCTGAGGATCAGGTTATCTTGCACAGATTCTGTAACTAGCTTTTTAACAATAAATTTACTTAGCAAGTTTATGTATAACACAGTAAAACTGCATAGAAGAATTTTGAAAATATGTGCACTTAAGAATGGAGTACACTTTTCTACTTTTACATTTATTACTTTCATTCTGCAGGGTGACCCAAATAAAAACATACTCATGGGACAATGCACAAGTAATCCTGGTAGGTAACAAATGTGACATGGAGGATGAGCGAGTTATCAGCTACGAACGGGGAAAGCAGCTAGCTGAACAGCTCGGCATTGAGTTCTTTGAGACTTCAGCAAAGGAGAATATTAATGTTAAGGTAACATAATATGAGAATTAATGTTAAGGAAAAACATCATACAGTTCCTCACTTCTTTACTCTTAGCTTGAGCACTTTCACGTCCACAATATAATCTTCATAGCCAGAATATTCCAGAGAAGGCACTAGTGTCAGATAGAACCACTTGCATAACTTTTGAGGAAGTTAAAAAGTGTCCCAATAGAATTACCACCTTCAGGTAATACAGGGGTAACAAAACTCAAAGAATAACATATAATATTACCCTAAGGCCCATGCACATGAAAACTTGGGTATGGCAAGAGGCCTCTGTTCTTTAATAATGAATTAAAAAAAACACATTAATGCAAACATGTAAATGATGCAAACTGACGTAAGATGCTTTCAATTGTCTGTTCTGTTAAGTGCAGTGATACAGCCATGCACTGTAAAATTTTTTGGCATTTAATAAATGTATTTAGAAATTAATGAAACATAGGACAGTAAACTAAATAGAGTTAAAGTTTATACTTATTTTAGCAGTTATTCCTTCATCTTTGGCAGTAGAATTTTAATTTTTCCATCTTCATGTTTTACTAAGAAAGATGTCAGTGTGACAGATCACTATGCGCCATAGGACACAATGTTTGGTTAAATTTTGTCTATTACAAGTAAGATTATGTTTTGAAGGTTTTATAATGATTCACAATTCAGAAGACTATTTCCTATCCGAAAGAATGAAAAACAAATATTTACAATTCAGACTTAAAGGATTCTGATGATGCCATATGGTCATAGTAATCACTGAAATTTTGGTCATTGTTAAGTGTCAAAGGCTAAAAGCTTATGACATATCAGTGGCTGGATTCATCTTCATCTTCAGGTGGTATGCGGTAGAACAATGTCTCTTTTCCAGGGATTGAGACTAGCTCTTCCCAACAGGCTCAATATTGAAGATTCTCCACTGCCGCCATTTCGCATGAAGATAGAGGCAGGTCTAGTCTCTAAAATATTGTGAATGTTTAGCCTCAGATGATTGACAATGTCCACAATTTCCATCATGGGTATAATAAATATTCTTGATTTTAGGTGTAATGTAATAACTTTTCCTTGCTACAGGCGGTATTTGAGCGACTGGTCGACATCATATGTGACAAGATGTCAGAGAGTCTAGATTCAGACCCCAACCTTATGAATGCTGGTTCTAAGGGAACTCGACTTACTGAACAGCCAGCGGGGCCACAGAATGGTAGCTGCAACTGCTAACCACCTCCCATAACTTCAGACACTCAGTAATTACATCAACAACTTGACAACACTGCGATAAATTGTAACAACATTTGTCCAATTTTGACTGTTGCAACAATAATGTACGCTAATGACAACATTTGAGTATTAAAGACACAAAGAGAGTATGATATATAGTCTGACACAGGCTGCGTTTGAACATATATTATTTCATAGTGGTTCATATTGCTACCAAGAGTTTATATAAAGTTGTAAGACCATATATCATTAGAGCAAGACTAAAGTTACTAGCAAGATACTGGCTAAAATCTACAGTGGTCAGCATAATAAAATTGTATGCATCCACATTTAAGTAGACCATAATTTTAATATGATTTAAAAAATCATTGTAACTTCAAGACTGTTTTGGAGAAATGTGAATAATATACTGCATTGCGTGAATGCATGTGCATAAGTGTACATATGTCATACACACATACACAGGTACTCTGCCATTTTACCTATAAGTCATTACTTCAGTCTTCTGTATGTTAGTCTCTGTATTTGAAGCTGTCCAATTAACAGATCCAGTTCTGTTACTGCTTTCTCTTTTATGATTTTAGATTTTCATCTTGGTAATGAAACCAAGATCTCTAACATGTTAATTGTTATCAGTTATGTTAGCAAGTTTGCAAGGTAATTTAGTCACAATCTTACACAGTTTGCAGCAGGTTGGCAAGTAATGTAACTGCAGCAAACTAAGAAGGCTACACTTCAGCTTAGGGTCTTGTGATATTGCAATAGTCAGCTGTTTCACTATAAAGCCATGCCCTATTGTAATCACACTTCTTGTTGCCATTCAAACAGTAACACACTGTAGATGTGAAACATTACGTATGCAAATTAAAAGTTTGCCTCCATAAGAGAGACCTATCATTCTTGGAAATAAGAAATGATCTCAAGTGTGTGTTTAGGGATCATCACTACAAATTAGACCTGTTCCTGTGCTTGGAATGTCAATACACCTGGAATCCTGGTCAATAATGTGCATGAGACAGTACACAGTATCAGCAAATGAAGATAGCCACTTGATACGGATAACCTTAACAAGTCTTAAAATGTAAACCAAATGGTATAAGTTACATTTCTTATAATTCAAGAATGATTTATAATTCTTCACAACACTGCAAATATTTATCAAATTTTACAATGTTTAAATACCTAGAAGTAGAATATTTTTGCTGATCTATTCCTTAGTGGATGGATTTAGTTTATAATTCACACAAGCTGTCTTATGTTGTTGCAACAAGACACGGCACCCATACTCTCTGCAGTCAGCAACCTACTTTCGAAGCTACAACTCACATGAAATTCTTGTTCCTATTCTAGTTTCTTAGCATAAAAAAATGATCTAGATTTCCATTTTGGCAGTGTGATACTAATAAATTCATCATTTTTGCTGCCTTGCCTTCAGGATCTCCTATAGCAACCTGAATAAGCAAACATGCATCTTATGTAGTATTCTGTTCCTATATTCAATTTATGTTTGTGTTCATGTGTTCATGTCCTTGTGAAGTGCATATTCAAACTAGTCTGTCAATCCACATGTGTTTTGATGCATGAAATAAGTCAGGAATTGCTGAGCAGATTTCCATGAAACTCCATATTAAGAAGTTCAACTGAAATTTAGAGATTCAGTAAAATTCTGTGTAAAAATTAAATAAAACTGAGGAACACTGTACATGGGATAACATTTTGAGCTTAACTTGGACACTACTCGCTGAATATGAGTCAGAGAAAAAAATATTTGCAACAAAAATTGTAAAAAAAAGTGAAACACACTCCGATACCCCATACGTTTGTTTCAGTGAATTTCTTTGTTTTTAGGATAATTAAGGACAAGCAAGCAATTGTGTATGAGAGAAAGCACAATGTTTATGTTGTTAAACTTTTGAAGCCTAAAAAATTGTTAATCACATAAAGATGAAATTCTGTATCTTGATGCTGCTGGCTGTCAGTGTACAATATTCTATTTACTTTTAATTCAAAATTTTGTTTAATTTTAAAGAGAATTCACAGTGATAAAATCAACAATGCACATGCCAACTATTTAAATTCCAGCTTCAGCTTATCTGTGCCACTTGAATGTGACAGACTTAAGATCCCAGGACAATTTTGCTCCTTGTCAGCACAGATGCAGATGTCTAAAATATCAACAACTATGGTTTATACATAACCAGTGCTTCTAAACACACACACAAAAAAAAAAAAAAAAAAAAAAAAAATTGCATCTTCAATATCGTCTCAGCATCATGAATAAGAAACTACATGCAGATTCCCATTTTGATCACCGCTGCCAGAATATATATGACTGAGGATGAAGACTTATTGACTGTACAACTACTAATCGTGGACTAGACCACTACAGACTTGATGCCTGCAAGTGATGCATTGAGAGTTGTGATTGAGTCATTGAAATTCGAAATGGACTCATTGAAAGCCTACAGATGGATGCAATCCTATGTTATGTTGTTGGATGTCTACATAATGAATGAATTGATGTTACTTTGTGTACATTACCTAACCCAAACTTAACTTCCATAAAAATACATGTTTCCTAGATGTTAATAGTGTTGGTATTTGGAATTTTACTGTCTTTGTTAATGAATCATGAAAGCTTCAACAAAACAGTGTTGCTGTGTCTTTCTTCCTTAATGGATTAAACAGTTCATTGTATGATGGCAGAAGTACTGAATGGTGAATGCATGAGGCAGTCACTTGTGGGTCAATGTCATTGGAGCAAACTAATATATGAGGAATTAGTGCAAGTAAACAAATGGAGGACCGAAGATGTGCTGTTAAAGAACAGCTAATGGTCTGCATTACTTGCTTTTGGTTTTTGTTATTTCTTTCCTGAACAACTGCAACTATTTTGTTATCTGTACCACTATTTCTTAGTCATTAAAGGTTAAATGTCAGACCTGAGTTACTGTATTAAACTTGCTCTTTGCATCTCTTTAAATGTACATAGGAAAATTTGTGAAAGGTGGTATATAACTGTAGCCATACTATATATAAATGTCATCTCTAAGTAACAACTTCAATGCATCTGGGTAGGAGCAGTGTTCATGAAATAGAACTGCAGAACATGCTGTAAGCCTTGGTAACTTAACATTACCGCCCAGACACGCCAGTCACTGAATAATCTATGTTCTATATGAATGTACAATAAAAGGGTTACTTCTAACTGCTGTCTTCTTATGTGAGCCTTATGTACATCAGACTTAACTGCAAAGGAATTTACAAGAAATGTCAGATACTTTTTGTGCATGTATAGGTACCTTGACAATTACAATTATGTTCATAATTGTTTTGGTAAATAAAATATTTAAATGTGAAGCACTTTTCTACAGTGTTACTGATATCACAGTGCCACAGATTAACAGTTACTATAAATGTTTTTATCAGCTTTAGGGCAAGTAGAGATGCAGTAAAACCCAGTCGCAAAAGATGAAAGATCCACAACACGATTACTGTTGTAGAACAAGTCTTGTAATTAAACACATTTTTAATAATAATGCTGGTTTAAAAATGTGACTTTACACGAGGATGGTAACGTGCATTTTATTGCTAACTGCAACCTCAATTTAACCTAGCTTGTTGAATCAGGGTTCTACAAAGAAGGGAAAGTCAGAGCACATTTTTGGTGATCTTAAGTGCTTTAAATTATTGTTAGATGTTTATAGCTCTCTGCAGCCTAAAGTTTCCTGTCTCATACTAATAAAGAAACTATGGTTTCAGTATCGTGGCAGTTTTCTCTTCTGTTCTACAGTACTGACTTTTAAATGCCTTATAAACAACTGTCAGTATTAATGCTAAACAATTACCCACATATGAATGTTTCAAGATAAATTTCTTTGTCAATGTTATTAGAAGAGTTTTCAAATTTAACTACATGACACTAACATTGTGCAGTACAAATTTTTATTTTTAAGCATAAACATTGTTTGGTCAATTGCAAGATACATATATATATATATACACACACATAATCGTGACTGTGTGAAACAGCATAATGCCAGTGTAATCCTGTACAGCTTGTACTATGCCAGAAGTTGTGATAAGACATTACCTACGACTGTGTGTGCAAACATTTGTAGAATTCTCCTGTCTTGTGGTCTTATGTTCATTTCCATAAGAAAAACTTTGATTAAAAATGCTGTAGGTCTTGTAACTAACAATGTAAGATACGTCATAATAATTTGCTTCAAAACTCCATATAGTTCAGACACTGTTTGATCAGAATACACTTATTTTAGCTCATTATATAACATATTGTTGTAAATTGTTGTAACATAAGCTTTCATGTCTTTTGTTTGTGTCAGCATTGCAAATAAGACTTTGATGTCAATATTGAGAATCTTTACCTTAAAACAAGATACAGGAGAGTAAATAAGGATATCCTGCAATGTCTTTATTCACATATTATGGCCAATATTTGGCTATCACTTTAGTCAATTGGGCATTGTAATAAAGCCTTCACTTAAATGATAGTCTGATTGGTTTTGACACTGTGTGGAATGATGAGTTTGAGAGAATTTGGATCAGGTGGATGCATCCACCTGAACCAAGCTTAATTACCCTGAAGGTGGCAGAATGTTCCTCTGAAATGTCACAATAAACCAATTATATTACACAGTATAAAAACCCAGAAGGCCATCAAATGAGCAACACATGGGGTGGAAACCTAACAACTTATATCAAACCATCACTCCTTGAATATTACACTCCATATGTCTCAAACAATACATACCTTTATGAACAGGCAAGCCTAGAATGCTAAGGCATATTTAGTCAAAACAACTAGATCATTTGCATGGAACCATCAAGCAGAAATCTAATGTCTTGACAAAAAAGCAAACATAATATGTAAATAACTTAAAAAATGTTTAAAAACTCTTCCATGCTTTATAGTTTCAAGATTGAAAAATGTGAAATTGATTCAACTATAAACAGGAACAGGTATGATATGATACAGATAGTAACTTCTTAAAGCTTGGTCCTTTAACATGACTGATGCACAATAAAATTTTCCAGAAAGACACGCATTATGAGCTGAACCCAGCCCCATATCATTTAATTGCAATGCATCCAAATGCCAGATGTGATACTTCAATTATACTTAAAATAAGTTTTTTTTTTTTGGTGCACATCAGTGGCCACACACCATGCTCAGTGCAGCAACATTGTCATTAGAACATCTGAGCTATAGTCATAATAAATCTTTATGGTACCAGCAACATGTTGTTGTGACTGTCATATGGCATAATTTGCAGCCTCCCTTTGAGAACAAAGTGACAGAAGTTACATGAAAGAAGTATGTGTTTGTCTGTATGTGTGTGTGTGTGTGTGTGTGTGTCCGCGTGTGTATGAATATATACTAAGATATATAGACTAAGACAACACTCTCCTTCACCACCCTGACAACCTCAAATCCCATGTTTATGTACACTGTACAGTAACAACATGGCAGATCTCTGAAGTAAATTGAATATTTGGGAGATTTTCTTGAAATGACTGTAAGAATTACAGAATTCTACAGATGAGAATTTGTTATGTGACCCTATCTGAATCACTTCTGTACTTAAATGTATACATCATCATCATCAGCATCACCACCACCACCACCACCACCACCACCACCACCACATTGTCATCAGAAAAAAAAGACAATATCAATTTGGATGGATGTGGCTAGCCTAGTAATGATAAGACATATTGTGAATGTATATAAGTTTGTTGGAACAAAACTGGTCTTAAACAAATGTTATTCATATGCTTGCACATGTAACATAACATATTCTCCTACTGAATTAGTAATCACAACAGGTAAAATGTTATGTCTTCTCTACTGCATTATAATGTTACAAAGCCATTTACCAAAATAAACACTGCCTGCCCTTTCTCTTCATTTATTTATTCATTCACATATATACAGATGTGCAATAATTACTGTCCCACAAGTCAAAGTCTTCTTTCAGACATAAATTAAAACCGAATAAAAGCACAGCAACAAAACCAGACATTTGTTGCTGTGAGTGTCAGTGAGTTCATAAAAATATTTCTTCTGTTTGTAACATCCAGTGGAAATAAATTATAGGTCTATTAATAGTAAAAAAACATTAACAGCTACAAAAACAAACTAAACGGTTTGTCCCATGTTAGTGCAAGGCCTTGGTTAAGATGTTCAATGTTCAATATTTACGGGTGATACTTTTACACTCTTTTACATGACCCAATAAATTTTGGCCACTTCTAATACTGGATATGTGTAACATGCCCAGCAAGGAACTCACATTTAAGGACAGCTGCTCTTCGAGGATCAACTGTAGCACACATGTTGTGATTTCACTTCCAAGAACTGTTAAGTATAAGCAAGCATGAAAAATAATTTTGGTTCAAAGGCATGTAGTTACCCAGGAATGTCAGGTAAGTAAAAATATATAGTTATAATAAACTGTTTTGAAGATCAGTTTAAATGAGTAAATTGACTTCACCAGCACTAAAATACTCTTGAAATTAATGGAAGCTGGCATTGTATGTTTTAGAGCAATAAATATAGTTTCAATGGTTCTAAATATTACAAAATTTTGTGAATTCAAAGAAAGCTGAAACCACATAGTTTTATACCATCACATAACTGCATACCTTTATATAATTAAAAGCAATGTCTAAACATTAACAGAATTTTTCTGTGCGCCCACTTACCAAGATCAGTAATGAAAGAATAATTGAATGTTATGTATAATTTCTGGCACCTGTGGATGCATCTGGAATTAAAAAATTTACCCATACACTCTATCCTTCACTGTAAAAAGAACTGTTACTGTAAAGAAGTTAATTAAGGTTCAAGATAACTGTAGTATAAATGTGGAGTTTGTTAGACAAGAAATATGTTATATACTGTAAGATGTACTTAAAAGTGTATACCATTTTATAAAAAATATGTACTTCAAATGTCATACTTGATCAAAATCAGTTCTTGTCAAGTTCTGTGTGCTCATATGCAGCATAATGTGATTCAAATTGCTGTTAAGTTCTTACTGGAACCCCAAACAGAAGGAAAAATGGTTTTGGACTGAAATTAATACAGAGGTGAGATCATGTACATAAACTGCTTCTGAGAAATGAATAACCTCTCATAACGATTGTGAAATTACCTTGAGTCAATGTTCTTACATGAGGGACATAAGTTACTGTTACACCAAAAATAAATTACAGATGTATTACAATGAACTAGCTACAGAATGGACAACTGGGATTCAATTCCCAGTAGGGATAGGGGTTTTTACCTTTGTCACGGCGTCTGGGGCTTGCACAACTCTTTATTCAGTGAGAACTAGAAGTGAAAAGGGCGGAATGTGAAACCAACCATTTGTTCCCAATGAGTGCTGAGGTTAAAAAGGCATGGAGCTATCCCTCCACTGCCCTATGAGCCTTAAAGGCATATTGTAAAGAATTACAGCACTACCAGAGCAGCAGTTGTAGATGCAATAGTGTTGAATATCCTGTTACCTATGTAATCTATGTACCTGAAACAACAGCAACAAAGAGCTGAACATGCAATCAGTAAACTCCAACTGAAAGTCACTGTGTACATATTTCAACGCTAAAATGCCACTGTATTGCAATTTATTTTGCCACCAAAGGAAAGTGAAAAGCTTCAACTAAATGTGTAATTCAGCATTTCAAACTTTGCCATCATGTGTGCACATTGCTTTGTATTATAATATGAATAGCAAGGAGCCGCAAGTGTTTCACATCCATCGCAATTTATGAATAATTTTAAATGTCCCTGTAAAATGAATCACACAAAACAGCTGTTTCAATGAGTGTGCTGTTATTTACTGGCCTTGGCAAACATTATTCCAATTATTTCATAAAAAGGCAAGTTTGAGGTCTGAAAAGATAACAATTGACTTGGCATCACAGAGAAACAGAGCGAAAAATTCTTTCATTGCTCATTATTATCTTACAAAATAATAAATGGATATTCAGCATCTTTATTAAATAAGCAATATTAACAGTATGAAACTTTCGGCAGTTAGTTGTTACAAACTGTCTTCTCATTTGCATACTGCCACATTGTAAAGTACAGTACTTTTGTAATGATGCTTGAAATTTAAAATTTGTATTAAGTTACTTCAAATTTATTTCACCCATATTAAAAACACATTTTACCAAAAGACTGTGTGACAGTATGGTAAAAATTTGTTACATTTTTAAATATCATAAAATGCAAGAGATGCTCATGGTGTTTCCACAAGCAGAGGAGTCACATTATGTTGAATCATGTTAATATTACTTCCATTTAAGAGCAGTGAACCACAGCAGTGTTTTTAGAAAATACAATGGATATGCCCAGTCTAATTATGTAAATCATAATGTAGATATTCATATGAACATAAAAATGAATATAGGTCAGCCAAGCGTAACCGTGTGTAACAGTAATGTGTAATAATATGATGCCAATATTTCAAGGGGGTAAAATTGCTGCATAATAGTGACTGTAATGGGCCTAAAATCTTATTCTGTTATACTGTAATATTACAGAAAAGACTGGGACCATGGCATATCAGTCCAATTAAAAGAAATAAATGTAATGGACAGGCTATACTGTTGAAGAACAGAATTTATTACAAAATATTTATGAAAAACAAAATCAGCACATCATTTATTTAATGAATCAACAAAAGAAAAACAAAGAACAACATTAGGGGTTATGTAAAAAGCAAAAAGTATCGTAACCTAACTGTGGTGAGTGATGTTAGATTTTGTGTGTGTGTGTGTGTGTGAATAAAATAAGAATTATAAAAGAACAGTGTTTTGTCAATGAGTTTACATAAGCATGTAGGTAGTGCATGAACAGGCAAAACCAGGACCCTCTGCAAATGATACGTGAGAACAGAACCCAAACTGAAGTTCATCGTGATAAAGAGACCATACACTGATGAATGATCTGAATGTGCACATACAAGTACTGGTATATCATTTTGTAGGAGAAGGAAAAATGACATTAGGTTATAAATATATATACATCAGGTGGGAAGTGGAGGCAGGGTCTGAAACTTGAAACCTGTAATTGTTCCCACCTTATAACCGGTGGGAACAATTATTTGGTTAGAAGGTCCAAAATTATTTTCTTAAATGTAGGAATACATATGTTTCGAATGAGGGAGGTCAGAAGCATCTGGTAAGGAATACAAAAGGTCAGTGGGGTAGCAAAGAGAAGGACAGTGACAGGGCAGAGAGTGAGAAGGAGTCATGTGTGAAGTAGGATAGACAGATAACTGAAGAGACAAGTAGAGGTTAGAAAAGGATAGAAGGTGTGGTAAGCATTTACAAAAGAGAATTCTAGTTGTTACGTATTTGTCAATGTCAGGTTTAATGGGGTTTTGAAGTCTGCTGGGACAGCCAAAATTCGAGGATTTGACAATTTTTCGAAATGTAAATCACGAGGGGGTGGATACTGTGTTAGTCACGGTGGCCCATTACAAATGTCCAGTAGAACACGTTTATACAGGGTTACATATGTTAAGTTAAAGATATCGCGCCAGTCATAGGAACCATGGGAAGGAAGAATACAAAATTTTAAAGTTTTCGGCCTATTACGAGACTGCTAAATTTACAAAGGACCAATCAGACTAGCTAGGCACATTAAAGTAGGGGGAATTTTGAAACAGGGACACTAACTTCACATATTGTAGCATAGGAGACACAAGTTTTTCGATTGTCGTTGGAGGAGAATGCAAGTGTGTATCACTCCAGATTTAGGCCCGATTAACAGACTAAATTAGATAATTAGAAATTTATAAGTGTTCTACGGGGGTAGAGAGCTAAAATGAATAATATGAAATTGGACTTAATGGGTATTACCAAGTTTCAAACAATATAATTTTATTATTCCTTAAAGGTTAATATGCAGTGAAAATGCTACATAAGAGAGTGATCTGTGCTATGTTTGTCGTCGTATGCAATGAGAACTTGTACCAACTGTGCCCATTAACTGAAAATAAAATCACACAGATTCTCCAGATCATCAATTAAACAAAAATCATATTAATAGTTCATCTTACCAAGCCCATAACACTTAAAACCATGGTAGTCCCTGCAAATTAGGTCTCATACGAACAGAATGAGCGAGAAAGATGAGCCAGATGGTTATAACCTCTACATGAGACTTTGCATTGTGTGACATATTCAAGAAAAAAAATATATTTTCCATCGACACAACATGTATTAATACAATAAAACTGCAAGGGCTACATGTTTTAGATTGATATTTTAGGGTAGCAACCAGCTTCATATTCAGTTGCACTGACTCTGAGACTGAATTTATCTGAACAGTATTTCACTACATATTCAAGTATTACATATTTGTACCTTCTGCCTGCAGATTAAAAAAAAAAATCTTAAAATATTATGTTCTGTTTTCACACAGTAGGAATTTGAGAAACTAACAACCTATTCAAAACAGTGGGATAAATGCCAAAAACCACAGGCTGCATGACAATTCTATGTATTTTAACTTATAAACATACTACCCCAAATTCTCAGTTTCTAAGATTAATGGAACACCCATCTGCTAGAAACACCTGAGATAAGAAAACTTATCTAATTAAGCCATTAAAGATACTGAAGGACTCTACATTACTTGTATATTAGGCCTGACAATGGCTTAGAACATAAGGCCAAAACATGCAGCCTGTACAATTTTGTTCAATTAATAAACAGTTGTGGTAATTGAAAATATCTTTCTGTTGTATCAGAGAAACTCTAAAGTTAATGAAGAATTTTTCTGTAAAGGACCGTATACTGTAAATAGCCCGATGTGTGTGTGTGTGTGTGTGTCTGAATACAACCCTTTCATCTATGTGCATAACCAGTACTCCTCAGTTAATATTTTTACAGATGTGTAATTAAACATCCTCGTAACCTGTTAGATATCAGTGACCTGAAAAATTGTTTATGCAGTCACTATCATGACATCTTATTTGAACAATGAAGGTGACAGATCCAATATTACAAATATTTTGGAACTGTCTATATGCTGTAAAGAAAAAATACAATGACAAATGTTTTTTGACACATCACAGCACAATAAAGGTTCTGATGGAAACATGGTACTTAAAGTTTACAGAAATTTGATTTTTGTAATATTAATACTGTTATTAAAATACTACTACAAATACTTTAAACCATTTATGAACTGGACCAGTCTGCTGTTGGATGCTTGGGAGAAAGTGATACCACGAAATAGTTCCTTCATCAGGGGACAGCAAAAATCCTGTGGTGACGGACACATTATTGAATTAGTGTTGTGCTTATTAATTTGAATTTAAAGAGGCTTATTTACCTGAATTACCAGACACATTAAGTACTGTGGTTATAATAATACCATTGTACAACTGATGCATGTCCTAACTATACAACTGCAGATCTATAAATACAAAAGTGCCACCAATCAGTGAAACAATGTTATAGTGAACATACCTATTTAGTCACCACAATTCTGTGTCATGCGTTATTGTTGTG
>Ga0209629_10002020_pt1 | contig 13451 bp, 12 predicted proteins | sample TergutCu122P5_FD_187286 | JGI IMG/M metagenome (GOLD analysis project Ga0209629, IMG submission 187286) | Cubitermes ugandensis P5 segment gut microbial communities from Kakamega Forest, Kenya - Cu122 P5 (SPAdes) (version 2) | ecosystem: Host-associated > Arthropoda: Insects > Digestive system... | reverse complement strand
TGCCGAGCCGTTACCCGTCACCTTGACCGATAATATTCATTATGACGATGTATGGTTCAGATACAAAAACGATTGGGTGCTGAAAGGGATTAACCTGACCATTACGAAAGGGAAAACGATTGCTCTTGTCGGACAATCAGGTTCGGGAAAGAGTACGCTGGTTGATTTGCTGCCCCGTTTTTATGATGTGACACAAGGTGCGATCCGTATCGACGGCACCGATATCCGTGCTGCTTCGTTGCATGAACTGCGCGGATTGATGGGCAATGTCAATCAGGAAGCTATCCTGTTTAACGATACTTTTTTCAATAATATCGCCTTTGGCAAGGACAACGCCACACTGCAAGAGGTGCAGGAGGCGGCGCGCATTGCCAATGCACATGATTTTATCATGGCTACGGCAGACGGCTACGACACGAATATTGGCGACCGCGGGAGCAAACTGTCGGGAGGGCAGCGTCAGCGTATCAGCATCGCACGAGCCATTCTCAAAAACCCTCCCATCCTGATCTTTGACGAGGCAACGTCGGCGTTAGATACCGAATCGGAGCGACTTGTGCAGGAAGCGCTTGAGCGGCTGATGTATAACAGGACGACGATTGTGGTGGCGCACCGACTGTCGACCATCCGTAACGCCGACGAAATCTGTGTGATGCACGAAGGGGAGATTGTTGAGCGTGGGCGACACGACGAATTGATAACGCTCGACGGTTACTACAAAAAACTCTGTGACATGCAGCAGTTTTGAGTTTCAATGGTAACAAATAGAACATGTCATTTTGGAGAAACGGTGTGTAATTGTAAAAAAACTTCATCAATAAAGATGTTGAGTTGAAAAAAAACAGTATTTTTGACACGTTAAGTTTTTTTGGAAGGCAAAGTGATAGTCAGCAAGTAATCTAAATATATATAGCTCATGAAAGAATTGTTAAATGTAAACAGAAGAGGGTTCCTCAAGGAATCTGCCTTGGGAGTGTTGGGCACAATGGCTGTGCCGGCGATTATTACAAGTTGTGCATCATCGAACACTGGAGAGAAACTGAAGGAGGTAGAAGTCCCTGAATTATTGAACAAAGCAGTTGAGGGCAAGCCCCTGAAAGCGGGATTGGTAGGTTGTGGCGGACGTGGCACGGGCGCAGCGCTGAATTTTCTTGCGGCAGGCGACGGACTGCAAATCACTGCCTTAGGAGACATATTTGAAGACAAAATGGCAACTTGCCGTAAGACGTTGCAGGAAAATGGCGTTACGATTGCTGACGACCACTGCTTTATCGGCTTCGACGCTTATCAAAAAGTGATCGATTCCGGTATAGACCTTGTGTTGCTTTGCACTCCACCTGTCTTTCGTCCCATTCATTTTGACTATGTCGTCGAAAAAGGGATTCATTGTTTTATGGAAAAGCCGTGTGCTGTTGACCCTGTGGGCGTCCGGCAGGTTATTGCGGCAGCCAAAAGAGCCTCAACGAAAGGAATTTGCATCATCACCGGCACCATCCGCCGGTCGGAAAGGAATTGCATCGAGACCTACCGTCGCGTAGCCGGAGGCGCCATCGGTCAGCTTGTGTCGGCGCACGTGACACGTCAAGGGTCGGGGCTGTGGTTTGTGAAACGCAAACCGAAAATGACCGATCTGGAATATATGCTTCGCAACTGGGTGAACTTTTGTTGGACTTCGGGCGATTTTATTGTCGAGCAGTTTATCCACGAGATTGACCTGATGAACTGGTTCTTAGGTGACATTACGCCTGTACGGGCTGAAGCCAATGGCGGGCGTCACCGCAGGAATACGGGAGATATGTACGATTTCATCAGTGTCGAATACCTCTACGAAAACGGGATGCGCGCCCACTGTACATCGCGCCAGATAAACGGATGCGATAACTTAAACGGAGTATATGTCTATGGAACAAAAGGTTATACCAACTGTCGCGACAAGATTTTCAACCTGGACGGCACTGTGGCATGGGAATATCCTTATCCTGCAAAAGATGCGCCAGACCAGTCGATGGCTGTGCTCGACCCGTTCGTTCAGGAACATATCAGGTTAGTCAGCGCGATTCGTAGTAATCAGCCTCTCAATGATGTAGAAGTACATGCCCATTCTGTATTAATCACAATTATGGGACGTGAATCTGCTTATACCGGTCGATTTGTGAAATGGGATGATATGGTTTCTTCGACGATGAAGCTCGGACCGGAGACATTCAAATTCGGCCCTGTTCCGGGTATCCCCGAACAATTTCCTGTTCCGGGCAAACCACTTGAATCATAAGCTTTAATGATAAAAATAATGAAACGGAGAGATTTTATAAAAAATTCAATGTTGGCTACCGGCGCTTTGTCGGTAGCTTCGCTCGAAGCGCTGGCTGCAAATGCTTCAGTTACTTCGAGTGGTGTAACAGCTTCGACAACAGTATCAAAGCCGGAGGTTAGCGAAACCGCTCAAGCTGCTTTTAAAAAATCGATTATGTGGGGAACGGTCAAAATGGAAGGCTCTGTGCTTGACAAATGCAAAGCCATCAAAGCAGCCGGATTTGAGGGTATTGAACCGAACAGTCACATGAACAGAAAAGAAGTATCCGATGCGTTGCAGGCGACCGGTTTAAAAGCATCGAGTGTCTGTAACTCAAAGCATTGGACCTTACTGCTTTCACATCCCGACAAAGCCATCCGCCGGCAAGGCATTGAGGCAATGATTGTTGCCATGGAGGATGCCAAAGCGTATGGAACGGATGCAGTATTGCTTGTCCCCGGCAGAGTGGACGAAAATGTCACTTACGACGATTGCTGGAAACGGTCTACCGAAGGTATCTGGCAACTTTTACCGGTAGCGCAGGAAATGAAGATAAAGATTTGCATCGAAAATGTATGGAACAATTTCCTGATGAGTCCGTTAGAAGCCCGTACATACATAGATCAGTTTGGCAGCCCATTTGTAGGGTCTTATTTTGATTGCGGCAATGTACTCGCTTTTGGTTGGCCGGAGCAATGGATCAGCATGCTTGGTTCGCGGATCGGCCGCATCCATATCAAGGAGTATAGCAAGAAAATTGCTGACAAAGAGGGACGTAGTGCAGGTTTTAATGTGCCGTTGACTGAGGGTGACGTACGCTGGAAGGAAGTGATGCAACAGGCGCGCAATTCGTATAACGGAGGCTGGCTTACAACGGAACAGGGCAGTTCGCAGTCACTGGCTGACCTTAAAGACCTGAATAGCAGACTGGATAAGATATTGGCGATGTGACGTTATTTTGCGTAGCTGACAGCGCGCATTTCTCGGATGACGGTGATTTTCACTTGTCCGGGATAGGTCATCTCGTCATGAATCTTCTTTGCAATTTCATTGGACAGGTTTTCCGTATCCTTGTCGTCAATCTTGTCTGCGCCCACGATGACACGCAGTTCGCGTCCGGCCTGGATAGCATACGTTTTAACAACGCCCGGATACGTCATTGCTAACTGTTCCAGGTCATTGAGCCGTTTGATATAGGCTTCGACAATTTCGCGTCGTGCGCCGGGACGTGCGCCGGAAATGGCGTCACAGACCTGTACAATCGGCGCCAACAAACTCTGCATCTCTATCTCGTCGTGATGAGCGCCAACCATATTGCAGATGTCGGGCTTTTCCTTGTATTTCTCGCATAACTTCATTCCTAATATTGCATGAGGCATTTCAGGCTCATCATCAGGCACTTTACCGATGTCGTGCAACAGACCTGCGCGTCGCGCCTTCTTTGAGTTTAACCCTAATTCAGAAGCCATAACAGCGCAAAGGTTGGCTGTTTCGCGGGCATGTTGCAGGAGGTTTTGTCCATACGACGAGCGGTATTTCATCTTGCCGATCAGTCGAATCAATTCAGGATGCAGTCCGTGCACACCCATATCGATTGTTGTCCGCTTGCCTGTTTCAACAATCTCATCTTCAATTTGTTTACGAATTTTTGTGACCACTTCTTCAATCCGTGCAGGATGGATACGTCCATCTTGCACCAGTTGATGCAGGGCAAGGCGCGCTACCTCGCGGCGTACCGGGTCAAAACCTGAAAGGATAATGGCTTCAGGCGTATCGTCGACGATGATTTCAATGCCTGTTGCCGCTTCTAATGCCCGAATATTTCGTCCTTCACGCCCGATGATCCGGCCTTTGATTTCGTCGGATTCGATATGAAATACGGTGACGGAGTTTTCAATAGCTGTCTCTGTCGCAATGCGTTGTATTGTTTTGACAACGATCTTTTTGGCCTCCTGGTTGGCGGTCAGTTTCGCCTCTTCAACGATGTCGTTGATATACGAGGCGGCTTCTGCTTTGGCTTCGTCTTTTAAGGATTCGGTGAGACGGCTTCTGGCTTCTTCGGCCGACAGCCCTGAGATGGTTTCCAGGTGGATCACCTCCTGTTGATGTAACTTCTCCACTTCCTGTTTTTTCTTTTCAATCAACACAAGCTGACAGCTCAGATTTTCTTTAACAGCGTCAAGATCAGTCATTTTACGCTGCAACTCCTCATGGCGTTGCCCAAATGCTATTTCGCGTTGTTTCTGTTTGGCTTCTGCCGCTTGCAGCTTGGCGTTGCGCGCTGCTGCTTGCTGCTCCCATTCGGCTTTCAGTTGCAGATTTTTTTCTTTTGCCTCCAGCAATTTGTTCTTTTTCAGGACATCAGCTTCTTTTTCAGCCTCTTTCAACAGGAAGTTATAGCGGGATTTTCCGTAATAAATCATAAAAAGAACCGCTGCAAATGCTCCGATGGCAAAGGTTCCTATCGCAATCAATAATAATTCCATATTTTACGTCTTTGTTAGTTATTATATAATATAAAAAAACACTATCCTTGTACGGATTTCCATACAAAGCAGTGCGCAGATAGATTATGTATCAGGCTTGGAGTAAATTAGTTAGCTTGTAAATAATCCTCCATGATTCCTGTTAGCCGCCGGATTTTCTGAACAAATGGTTTCGTATCGTTTTTCTCTTCCAGAACCGTCGCTTCGTACGCCAACTGGATGGCAATCATAGCTAATAAGTCCCTTTCTTCTACCGATTTAGCAAAATATTGTCTGTATTCAATCACATTCTGCTGAACCCGTTTGGCCGCCTGCCTGAACAGAGACTCCTCTCGTGTATCTCCTCTTTTGAGCGTGATCGGGTACGGTCTACCGGCTATTTCCACATTTATCACAAAATCATCCATTTAACAGCTATCCATTTAACAGTGCAATGCACTTTTCAACTTCTCGCACCAACTTCATCAACCGCTGGCGTGCACTTTTTGTCCCTCCATCATCTGAAGCGATGACATGCGCCGTCAGCAAATCCGAATATTGCTTGTTTAAGACCTGAATCCTTTGTTCCGCTCGCTGTATGTTCTCTTCATACGTGTTGATTTGCAGGGTTAATTCCTCGATGATTCTTTTTCGTTCCTCACATAACGACAAGAGGTCTTGCAATCTAACTTCGCATACAGCCAACAGCCTTTCTTGATCTTCGGTCATATCACACCAAATTCTCAACAAAAGTAGAGATTTTTTTCAATAAAACAATTAATTTATGTTTTTTTCTTTCATTTTTTATAAAAGTTTGAGAGATAGTTTCAGTATTCCATGATTTATTGTGTTGCTTTGTACTGAAAATAACGTATTTTGTACAATAATCGGGTGATTTGAAATTTTTTTGATGCAAAAAGTTGGTGGTTACCAAAAAACTCTTTTTCTTTGCACCATTAAAGAAGAAAATTATTAATTAAAACTTGATTGCCTATAGCATAAACATTACTCCGAACATTAACATTGAGAAGTAATGAATAATTTGAAGACGATGGCCGATGAAGAGTTGGTCGCTCTCTATGCAAAGGGCAATAATCCTGCATTTGATGTTTTGTTGAATCGCTACAAGAGTAGCGTTCATTCGTACATTTATTATATTGTACGCGACAAGGATTTGACTGAAGATGTTTTTCAAGAGACATTTGTAAAAGCGATTGTGACGATTAAACAGGGCCGTTACACTGAAAACGGCAAGTTTAAAGCCTGGATCATGCGCATTGCGCATAACCTGATTATCGACTATTTCCGCCAGGAACGTAATGAGAATACGATTTCGAATGATGAGGTGGATTTAGATTTGTTCAATGACGTCCGCTTGTGCGATGGCACGGTAGAAGACCAGATGGTTCAAAACCAGGTGTATGCCGATGTCAGAAAATTAGTCAGGCATCTGCCGGCCAACCAGCGTGAAGTGTTGGAGATGCGCTACTATAAAGACATGAGTTTCAAAGAAATAGCTGAGGCGACCGGCGTGAGCATCAACACAGCCCTGGGACGGATGCGCTATGCCATCCTGAATATGCGCCGGATGGCTGAAGAAAACAAGATGGAACTGGCGATCGCGTAAAAAAATTGCATCAGCACATGCAATAAAAAATTGCTTGATGCGTTCTATTGATAGAACATTTATTAAATGCCTATGAATAGAAATATTACGCATTGTAGCTCGGTTATTGAACATAAAAATGTAGCTAACAGCATGAAAAAGATCATGTTAAGGCCTAAAGAAAGAACAATCGACTTTATTCGTCAGTTTGCCCGCGTGTATCAATTCGACCCGAAGTTAGGTCAACAGCTTGGCGCTTTTATCATCAATTGACAGGATGACATGAAACGGATGATTGCCCCTTCGTTATTGGCGGCTGATTTCATGAATTTGAAACGCGACGTAGAGATGATCAATCAAAGTGAAGCCGACTGGTTGCACCTTGACGTCATGGACGGGGTTTTTGTCCCAAATATATCATTCGGTTTTTCGGTGCTGGACGCCCTCAAAAACGTCTCCACCAAGCCGTTGGATGTGCATCTGATGATCGTTGAACCGCAGAAGTTTATCCGTGAAGTAGCGGCGGCAGGGGCTTATATGATGAATGTGCACTATGAGGCCTGTGTGCATCTGAATCGTACGGTAGCGGCCATCAAAGACGCCGGCATGAAAGTTGGCGTGACCTTGAATCCTCACACTCCCATTTCATTGCTCGAAGATATACTTGCAGAACTGGATATGGTTTTGCTGATGTCGGTCAATCCGGGGTATGGCGCCCAGGCGTTTATTGAACATTCGGTGGAAAAAACGGCACGGCTAAGGTATATGATTGAGGATAAAGGACTTCAGACGTTGATTCAGTTGGATGGAGGCGTCAATCTGCATACAGCCAAACGTTTATTCGATGCCGGCGCCGATGTACTGGTCGCGGGCAGTTATGTATTTCAATCAGCAGATCCGATTCAAACCATCAGGGAGTTGAAGTCGTTATAACCTTTAACCATTCAGACAAGTGTTGGAAGAATTACAAAAGCGACCTTTTGCAAGGCCGCTTTTTTGGTGGATAGCAGGCATTTTGTTACAGGTTTGCTTCCCGCTTCAGCAACTGTCCTGGTTGTTGTTTATAGTTGTTGCCATCTTTGTTACGCTTTCTCTCTTTCTTGCAGGACGGCCGTCGGCGATGTCATATCAATATCGCTGGGTGTGGGGCATGGTGATTACCTGCTGTTTACTTTTTCTATCTATTAAAACCACCTATATAGCTGAACAGCAAATGTCTGCGCCCCGTTCGTCGGGATGGTTGGAGGAACAGGCAAAAGTAGCCCAGTCCAAAATGGTAAGCAGGTTGGACTCACTGCATCTGTCGGATGATGAAAAATCTGTATTAGCCACGCTCACAATCAATTACAGGAAAGCCTTGAGTCGAGAGGCGCGTAACAAGTTTACAACGACCGGCGTTGCCCATATCCTTTCTGTGAGCGGCTATCATGTTGGTATTGTAGGCGGATTATTAGCGTTTCTGTTTTCTGTTTTTCCCAGACGTCCGCTGTTTAACTGGTTGAAATACATCATAACTATGCTGCTGCTATGGGCATTTACGTATATTGCCGGACTTGAAAGTCCGGCTGTCAGGGCTGCGATGATGTTTTCTATTTACCTGACAGGGCAAGTGTTGAAGCTCAACCCGGAGCGCTATAATACATTGGCTGCCACTGCTTTTTGTATGCTGGTCTACAATCCTTTGTATCTGTTTGATATCGGCTTTCAATTGAGTTTTACGGCAGTCTTCTTTCTCCTGTATTTGCAACCTAAACTCTACAGAATGTTTGAGTTACGTAATGCTGTTATTAAGTCGTTCTGGGGCATTGTGACCGTGACGGTTGCGGCTCAAACAGGGACGATATTTTTAAGCTGTTATTATTTCGGTGCGACCTCGACTGTATTTTTATTTACAAATTTACTGTTGTCATTGCTGGCCACCCTCTTGATTCCTTTGGCGCTGATTTGGATGCTTTTACCTCAAGGCATCCCCGGCAGCGGCATCCTGCAGTGGGCGGTAGAGGTATCGACCAAAGGCATGATGGAGGTGGTCAATCGATTTGCTCAAATTCCGGGAGCTACGGTCGAGTTGCGTTTTGACTTGATCACGATGCTGTCGGCGTATGCGATATTGGGTTTTGTGCTTTATTATTTCCAGACGAAACGCATCAAGATATTGTTTGCGGCGCTTCTGCTGGTTTTGTTTTTGATCGGCAGACAAATCTTTTTCACGCTGTGAAAATGTGACAAGTTTCACAGATGCAATGGTTTACCACGTCTTTTTTAAAAACAAGCGATTCGTTCATGTAATAATTCGTTATTGCACAAACGAATATGAAGTATTTACGGAATTATTCCGATTTTAAAACTTCTAATTTTTCGCTTCGGAAGTGTTGAATGTATGCTTCGATTTTATGGATTTCGGCTTGTCCGTAGCCGATGTAGACTTCTGCGGAACGGCGGAACAGGTCATTGATGTTGGCATCCTTGAGCAGGAGGTAGCCGAAGATGCAATGCGAGGCGGCTTCAACCAAACGACGCGCTTGAAAATCAATGTATTCACTGTCTTTTGTCTCGGTGACTGTAGCGACAATCTTTTCATACCGGTCTGTCATCTCAATCAGTTGCTGTTTCAAACCATCCAGTTCAGGTTTGTAGTCAAGGGCTTCATAGCGACGGATTTGCTCCAGGTAAGCGCCTGTGGTGACATAGCGGATGGCCGCGACCACCTGCAACTGGGTTGTTCCTTCATAAATATTGGTGATTCGTGCATCGCGGTACAGGCGTTCGCAGGTGTAATCTTTCATAAACCCCGATCCGCCATGTATTTGAACGGCATCGTTCACATTCTGGTTGGCATATTCACTCGTCATGCCTTTGCCCATCGGGGTAAATGCGTCGGCGAGTTTGGTGTATAACTTCATTTCCTGACGCTCGTCCGGTTCGAGTTTGCGCTCTTTTGAAATGTCCTCCCATGTTTTGTACATATCCACAAAACGGGCTGTCTCATAAAGCATTGCACGCGAAGCATCTGTCTTGGCGCGCATCAGGGCAAGCATTTCGTAGACGGGTGGAAACTCGATGATGGCCTTCCCGAACTGTTTGCGTTCCCTGGCATAAGCCAATGCTTCGCGACATGCGGCTTCGCTGATGCCAACCGATTGCGACATGATGCCCAGACGGGCACCGTTCATCAATGCCATCACATATTTGATCAGACCCAATCTTCGTTCGCCGCAAAGCTCGGCTTTCGCATTTTTGAATACCAGTTCGCAGGTCGGAGAGCCTTTGACGCCTAATTTGTTTTCGATACGGCGTACGTTGACGCCTCCCTGACGTTTGTCATAGATAAACATGGAGAGGCCGCGCCCATCCTTCGTGCCTTCTTCAGAGCGGGCAAGCACTAAGTGGATATCCGAATCGCCATTGGTGATAAAACGCTTTACACCATTGAGATACCAGCAGTTGTCTTCTTCCGAAAAAGTGGCTTTCAGCATGACGGCTTGCAAGTCGGAGCCGGCATCAGGTTCGGTCAGGTCCATCGACATTGTTTCGCCTGCGCAGACACGCGGGAGATAACGCCGGTGTTGATCTTCGTTCCCAAATTCGTAGAGTGTTACGGCACAGTCCTGTAAGCCCCAAATATTTTGAAAACTCGCATCTGCCTGCGACACAAGTTCGGCCGCCATGATATAGGGGACGATCGGGAAATTCAGACCGTCGTACCGTCGAGGCATAGCCATTCCCATTATTCCTGCTTTGCGTACGGCGTCTAAGTTTTGCTGCGTCGCGGATGCGTAGGTCACACGTCCATTGTTGAGCGTCGGGCCTTCATGGTCAACAGATTCGGCATTAGGCTCGATGGTTTCGGCGCATATTTCACCGATGATTTCCAATACCTTGTCATAACTGTCCATCGCATCTTCAAAATCAACGGGAGCATATTCGTATTTGTCTTTTTCTGTAAAGTCACGTTCTTTCATTGCTACGATCCGTTGCATTAACGGGTGGTGCAGATGGTGTCTGAAACGCGGATTATCTATATAATAATTGGCCATCTTAACTGAATTATGATTAATTGAATAATTGAATAACTGAATGATGAGGAGATTATTTTGTGTTCTTTTTGTAATATTTAATCATCTTGGGCAACACGGATTCGATGGTGCCGGTGATGATATAATCGGCGATCGTATTGATAGGTGCGTTTGGGTCGCTGTTGACAGAGATGATGATCGAACTCTCCTGCATACCTGCAATATGCTGGATTTGACCGGAGATGCCACATGCGATATATAGTTTGGGGCGAACTGTCACGCCTGTCTGTCCAACCTGGCGTTCATGTTCGATAAAACCGGCATCGACGGCAGCGCGCGAACCGCCCACCTCTGCACCAATCGCAGCCGCCAAGTCATAGAGCAACTTGAAATTTTCTTTCGACCCTACGCCATAGCCTCCCGAAACAATGATATTAGCCCCTTTGATATTGGTCTTGCTTTTTTCCATCTGACGGTCGATGATGCTTACGGCAAAGTCGGTATCGTTCACGTAGGTAGACAGACCTTTATCTTTCTCTGCATAGCGAATAGTCTGCCCCTTATAGTTGGCGTCGAAGATTTCCTTTTTCATGACCCCTTCCCTTACGGTAGCCATCTGCGGGCGACATTCGGGATTGACAATCGTGGCAACGATATTGCCTCCGAAAGCCGGACGTATCTGATACAACAGATTGGTGTATGTTTTGGTTTGGGATGGTGTGGCGTCGGAGCCTGCATTGGCAAGTTTGACTGCTGTTTCTTTGTGGTCGCCAATCTCTAATGAGGTGCAATCGGCTGTCAACCCGCTGTTTAAGGCTGATGAAACGCGCGGGCCTAAATCACGTCCGATGCTGGTGGCTCCCATCAATGCAATCTGCGGCTTTTCATCTTCAAACAGCTTGACTAAGATGGAAGTATGAGGCAGGGAGGTGTAGGGATACAGGCGGGCGTCATCGAACAGATGAAGCACATCTACTCCGTAAGGGAAGACCTGTGACCCGATATCAGCCAATTGATGACCGATGGCAACGGCTTCCAGTTGGCAACCAAGCGTTGTTGCCAGCGAACGTCCTTTCGTAAGCAATTCGAGGCTTACATCGGCAACGATCCCGTTTTCTATTTCGCAATATACAAATAAATTGTTCATTTTGTGAGCGTTTTAATTTTCGGACTTTAGTTTGCAGTCTTCGATCTGCAGTTTTCAACGGTTAGTTTCTTTCTGAAAGTTGATTCCTGCTTTCTGACGACTTTTTTTTAACGACCGTTTTTTTATATTGTGTGATTATCAATCAATTCTCTCATCAATTCGTCGATGTCTGCGTCATTTGACGTGAGCCTTTTACTCTCTTTGGTTTGAAACACGACATTTTGAATTTTCTTTACTTTGGTGGGCGAACCGGAGAGGCCGCACAGTTTGACGTCGGCATTGACGTCGGCTACGCTCCATTCATGAAGGTTGAGATAGGGACGAAGGCCAAACAGTTCGTTGTGGCTGGCATCCATATCCTTCTTTTCAGATGCGGTTCGGGCATGTTTGTATTTCATGACTAATATGGCGTTACGCGGACGGCAAGCCGGAGCAGTTCCATTCACTGTAATAACAATCGGCAGCTTGCTTTCGACAATTTCTATGCCGCGTTCCAGGCGACGCTTGACAGTGATGCGATGCGGTCGTACAGCACTGTTTGATAACTGATTAGATGAACTTTCTCCAATATGTACGTATGATGATGTCTCAGCAGCTTTTGCATCGACAACATTCATGATTTCTTCGGCATACGTAATCTGCGCCAAACCAAGCTTTTCAGCTACCTGCGGCCCTACCTGTGCCGTATCTCCGTCAATGGCCTGCCTGCCGCATAGGATCAAGTCATAATCTTTGATTTTGCGGATAGCCATGGCAATGGCATACGACGTAGCCAGTGTATCAGCGCCTGCAAAAGCGCGGTCTGTCAGGAGGTAACCACCGTCGGCGCCACGGTATAACCCTTCGCGGATAATCTCGGCTGCACGAATCGGCCCCATGGTCAGCAATGTGACTGTGGTTCCCGGATACAGGTCTTTCAATCGCAGCGCCTGTTCCAGCGCGTTCATATCTTCAGGGTTGAAGATGGCAGGCAACGCAGCGCGATTGACCGTTCCGTCTTCTTTCATCGCATCTTTCCCGACATTGCGCGTGTCGGGAACCTGCTTAGCCAATACAATAATTTTCAAACTCATAATCTGTTAAGTTTCAGGTCTAAAGTTTCGAGTTTACAGCGCAGGGCTCCGGATGATTTCAACCGTGCAAACCTGCCCCGCTACACACGAAACATTTTGTAATTCCGCTGCAAAAATAATCAATCTTTTTGTATAACACGTATGAAAAGACAAAATATTGCACACTTTATGTATTTTTGCGCAATTTTCATTTCCCTCTTTCCGCCCAAATGACTCCTGAAAGGATCATCAGCATCCCGATGATGGCAAAAACCGTAATGATTTCATTGAGGATGATTGAGGATGCTATCAATGTGATTATCGGAACGTTATATACATAATTTGTGGTTTGAATCGTTCCGAGATGCTTGAGGGCGATATTCCAGAAAAAATAACAGAACAGTGATGCTACGATGCCGAGAAAGATGAGATTCAGGTAAACGACCGGTTGCGATAAAAGTTGCAGGTCTGTATTGAGCGGTCGAATCAGAAAAACGGGAAGGATGGAGAGTAATCCGTAAAAGAAGACTTTTCTTGTGATCAATGAAACAGGATAACGAGCGCTCAATTGCTTCATGATGATGGTGTAGAAAGCCCAACTGAGCGCAGCGAGCAAACACAGCACATTGCCTATCGGATTTAATTTTAAGATGAACTTTCCGTTGTAAACGACAAATGCAACGCCAATCAAGGCCAGGATAGAGCCGACAATCAGCCGCCGGCTCAGTCGCGCGTTTAGAAACAGGTGTGATAGGAGAGCCGTCATTAGCGGCGCAGCACACACAATCAAAGAGACGTCGGATGCCTGTATGAAATGCAGTGCATAATTTTCTGACAGGAAATAGGCTGATCCTCCGGTAATTCCCAGCAGG
>Ga0209629_10002019_pt1 | contig 13451 bp, 10 predicted proteins | sample TergutCu122P5_FD_187286 | JGI IMG/M metagenome (GOLD analysis project Ga0209629, IMG submission 187286) | Cubitermes ugandensis P5 segment gut microbial communities from Kakamega Forest, Kenya - Cu122 P5 (SPAdes) (version 2) | ecosystem: Host-associated > Arthropoda: Insects > Digestive system... | reverse complement strand
AGGTGTGTTTGTTACTCAACTGTCTATTAATGCGGGGATATCGGTTTGACCAATTGTGTGCGTTACGACAGTTTGCCATTTCATGAGCGATGTGGAGCGCAACAGTGCAGCGAACACATTGTTTTTGATTTTCCATGGCTACAGTGGTTACGCGAACGCAACTCAGTTTGAACATTTTCATTCCCTGTCTTGTTTATTAAATACGCCGACACATTCTGTAAGAAACGTTTTTAACTCGTTTGCAGTTACAAAGTTGTGGCGTTGCCACAATTCAGGCAATAACGGACATATTTAACGCAGTGGGAATTGGTAGTTTTGTGAGGCCATGTGAAGTCATTACGTAAATCGATTCCCTTAACTTATCCATTGTGATCCTATGCCCCACTACCCGCTTTGTTGTCCTTCCCGTATATTTTCCCAACAGTTATCAAACCATTCCGTAATTCCCGTTATCCATGAGTTTGTACCACCAGCTTTTTGTGTGTGTTGGACAGTATACAAAGATTATGCCACTCGTTTGTGCAAATGAGACACCTGCTTCCAAAGGCTTAAGACACCAATTGTCCAAAACTGGCTTTTCGCTTACCCCTGAGATCTACTGATCATACGGTGAAAATTTTATGGGCTTGCTTTGGTTCTTCGCTGACTTACAGAAACAAGAACAAACACCTGCACAAATATTTTTTTTCATCTTGCACACATAGTGGCCTTAAAACATGTACATGTTATTCTTACTGCTTTTATGTCAGTAGTTTGATAGTCTTTGTATACAAATTTCGGCTGACCTGAGAAAACTTGATTTTCACAATAGTGTAACCTCTTCGGAATTTCATTTCTTGTGCCTTAGGCTGCTGTGGATATAGGTGCATGATAGGTTTGTATTCTTACCTCAACAGGCGAGGGTCGCATTGCCCCCTGACTGCCTATTTTTGTGACTAGTTACAGTTACACGTATTTATAAAAACATGGTTAATTGTTTGGAGCATGAAGTTTGTTGTTGTAACAGGAAATTTCGCGATTATGTAATTATGAAATTTAACTTGCATAATGTAGTCAGTGTACGGGCTGGACGACGGAGGAATTGTGGTTCGATTCCTGGCAGGGGCTACAATTTCTTCTTCCAGATAGTCGACATCGGCTCTGGTGCCCACGCAATGGGTACCGGGGGCTCTTCCCCCCACGTCAAGTAGACACTGACCTCCATACAGTGTAGAGGTTAAGAATGACTGGAGCTGTACCTCTGGTGCCCCCATATACCTTCGTCGTGTGCACAGGGGCTTTCTGTGCAGTTACATATTTTGGGTAACCCAGCTTGGAAAGAACAGTATACTTGTTTTGAGCGGACATCGTGCCATTTGAGGTTATTGCAGTGTGTGTATGCGTACTAGTGCCTTCCATTTGGCGGTGATAGCTGAAGAATACGTTAGACTCTTCTAACATGACCAGCCTCTTCCTGTATAACTGCGTACAGAAGGTCCTTTCCTAAGATGCGCCCGTCATTAACATGTGCTGTGTATGCGCGGTTTGCCTGTGCATTTATAATAAGCCGTGACGTCACGTAACAATTGTGTTTGACATGAACTTGCGTCATTCTTCCGTCTTTGCTGTTTGATGCTTCTGCAGGAAGAGAATCGACTTTTTAAAGGAGGCGTTTTGCAGCTTGCCATGACCCAGTGGCACTTAGTATGTGTTCCGTTCAAGAAGCACGGCGTAAATACAGTCGAACCCGATTATAACGATATCGGTTTATTGCGAGACTTCGTCTGTAGCGTTAGATATTTTGTGGTACCAGTTAATCCCTCACTGTTAACCATTGCATTATACAGGGGTGCTGATAAGTCCTTAGCCCGACCAGGAAGGAAAAAAACTACAGCGACAAAAGATTTTCGTTTTCATATATCCTGTTTATAATCATAATTGGAGGAATATTATTATTATTTAATATATAACAAGACTAGCATCAAACGAAATAGTCTCACCTTCAAACAAAATGCATCGGGAAATGGGTCGGGCTAAGGACTTATCAGCACCCCGGTAGTACTCTGTTATAACAACACTTGTTCGCAACGACACAAAATATTCGGTCCCTTCCTGACAAGGTATGAGGATTATAGCCGTCAGCCACAACTTTGTTCTTTTAGTATGTCGTATGGTTTTAATGTGACATGTTTCGGCTTATGAAAGTAACCATCGGGAAGTGGGTCGGGCTAAGGACTTATCAACACCCCGGTAGTACTCTGTTGTAACAACACTTGTTCGCAACGACACAAAATATTCGGTCCCTTCCTGACAAGGTATGAGGATTACAGCCGTCAGCCACAACTCTGTTCTTTTATTATGTCGTATGGTTTTAATGCGACATGTTTCGGCTTATGAAAGTAACCATAATTAGGCTGATGAAACACCCATGAGAAATTATTATGTAAATCGCATTGTGTTATTTATCGTGATCCAGATACATAGTGATATTTGAAATTCACAAATATGGTAGGAATGTGATAAGCCGAGAAGAGTTAAATCTGAAAAAAAAGTACTATTTCCACAGAAACTCGCAGCGGGCTGGACGGTCGGGGGATGGAATTCGGTGGGGGCGAGATTTTCCTCACCTATCCATGATTGGCCGTGGGACTTACCCAACCTCATGTACAGTGGGTACCAGTTCATTCATTCCCGGGGGTAAAGCGGTCGGGGCGCGGCGTTGACCACCCACCCATCTGGCGCCGAGGTTAAAGAGCAGAGTTATACATCTGTTCTCCCTTTGGGCCTTCATGGCTTGATGTGGCACAGTACGTTATGACAGAGTTCGGCTGTGTTTATTGTAACGTTTGCCTGCCACTGAAGACTCATATGGTATAGGGACGTTACGAAATATTGCACTGTCTTCAGGGTCATACCGCGCTAGAAGAGATGAGTTGTGATCTGGTGATACATACGTAACTTTTTACTAGTTATCGCGACAGCATTGCTGTAAGGACGTCATTCTTCATTGCTTGCCAACCATTTGAAGTGTGAAGTTTGTATAAACATTTAAAAATTCAGTTCCTACCTTACAGGGAACACATCGTGTCTCAATTAGAACGACAAGTCGCTCGTTATTCTGTTGAGGGATACAGTAGCTCTTTGTATTAAGAATCATACGAAACATAACACGAAAGGGCCAGTACGGTAGGGCCAAAAGAGCGAAATATGGTAGTTACATGTGGCCCGCGCATCACATTTTGATCGGATTCCCTTGAGTTCGTCACGTAAACTCATTTGCAGACGGGTTGTGATGCTGTACTGCATTTTGCGTTGGTCACGAAGGCTCACAGCTAGTGACACATTAGTGTGTCACAGCGTCCACTTGTGTAACTCGAATAGGCTCATATTCTGTAGTAAGTAAACCTGACAGTGGTTGTCTTGTAATGCAGGATCGTGAAATGAAAATTCGAAGGAAATTCTGAACAGTGCGTAATGAGGAACTTTTTGGGTTTTGTACTGTTAACCAAATTATGCTAAGCGACTAAGTGGATAGTGGGATGGGCAGGACATGTAGCACGTTCATCGGGGGCGTATAGGGAAGAGAATGTTAATGAGCCTAACGTGTAGATTCCGTGGAGTGGAGTCCGTGAAATTCTGATATTTTTGGACAGCATGCTATGGAACCCGCAGGTCCTTTGCCGTGTTCACAAGACCCCGCTATTTGCACCTGTCCTGAGCCAGATGAATCCAGTCCACACCGTCGTATTGTATTTATTTAAGATACATTTTAATATCGTCCCATCCATGCCGGGTCTTCAAAGTCGTGTTTTCCTTTCAGATTGTCCCACTATACCCTGTATTCATTTCTCTTCTCTCCCATACGCTCCACGGGAGTGTAGAGTAGATCTGTTACTAAAATGGGTTGTAGATGTACAAGGCTGTGGACTTCGTTGTTTGGCGCAAGGTAAGATGCATTGTCGGCCATGTCTTGACTAGCTGAGCGAGTGTTAGCTTCACAAGCGGGACTTTATTCCATGGAATTCGCGAAATAAGTTTGCACTTGTTCTGCAACTCTTGGTTCGTTGATGCTATTGGTCCATATTCCTTGTCCTTGAGGCCAGAGATGTAACTGCGTTTGTAGTGGCCAGTGGAAATTCGCCATTGTGACTTCAGTCTCATTCGTTATGTTATTCGTGTGCCTCTGGGTACGATACTGCAGGGTAGTTCAGAAAGATAGAACACTACCTGGTCGGCATTCGGAACTACTTGTAGTCTGAACAACTACTACCATTGACACTGTGAGAGTAATGTTTACTTTACAAATGAAGGTTCAGTTAATTTCAGTTGCTTTTAGTGTTATCGTTACTGTGCCATGCTATAGGATAAATAGTTCGCACAGAAATTCTGCTGTTGACCGGGAAAAGTGGGTATCATTATCAATATGAACTAAAATTTGAAGCTTGGCTGCTCCCCACCTTCCAACTTGATGACGAAAGTAGATCCAGTTTTCGAAACCTTGTGTTTGTTCGGACAAAGGGCCAAGTCCCAGAAGTCCAGAAATACTAAGACGGAAGTTCGACATCGCGAACAGCTGAGAAAAGGAAGACTCACTCCCCTTGACAATTTGTTTGTTATTTTTAGTCATTTTTAATAATGTGTAAAACAAAGCAGTTCTAAACGTAAACTTAAATTGTGGTTGTCGATTTCACGACGATGGTAACTTTCAAATTTTTTGAAGTCATATCGCGCATCTTGATACTATCAAAGTTTTTTATTCACCAACTGATACACAAGTGAATTGCCTTAAAAACATTTCGGAGCTGTTTTAATGTAAATTTTAATATTGTTTTAAGGCAATTCACTTGTGCGTCAGTTGGTGAATAAAAAACTTTGATAATTTCAAATTTTTGTTGAGGGCACTGAAGAAGAATCATGGATGTCGCGGATGGCGACGCTTGGAGCCGTGCATGCTGTTTTTCTTCATCTCTCTGTAGACGACCTGGACCAGCCCAGAGCACTTGGCGCATATGAGGGTTATCAGTATCAACATTCATTTGGGCAGATGGGCTGGGCGAGTTGATAGGTAAAGGTAAAGGTAAACGTGTCGCTTTCCACGCCACGAAGGCGTATGGGGAGTAGAGGTATAGCTGGAGGGGGCAGCGTAACAGCTCCAGGAATATGTGGTGGGCGTCGATATATGGACCTTCTGTCTGTGGAGTAATCTGTGATGAGGGATAATGTACGTGTCTGCAAAGGAAGTGCTGGAGCAAGAACTGTTGGCGTTGTTTGTGGCAGCTGGTATTCTGTTGACTGTTGCTTGTGCGCATTAAAGTAGGCGCAACAATATGGTACTGAGGAAGGTGACATTTGTGACTTGTATTCGGGAGGTGTCATGGCCGAATCTCGGCCGGGACACCGATCGTGCTGGTAGGGGATTTCGTGGCTCTCTTCTTTGTCAAGGTCATTGGTCTCCAGTCTTTTAATGGCAAATGGTCACGTGCGTTATTGTGGACTGTTTTGCGGGCCGCATGTGGAAAACTAACACTAAGTGGTACACCTAACTGCCTAATTTACTGTGACTTTTTTTAGTATGTACACAATTTACAAATGTCGCGGACCGCATAATACAACCAGTCGGGCCGCGGTTTGGAGGCCCATGGTCAAGGTGAATGCCACACCTGCTTCATCTTTAATTCAAACATGATTATCCTTCCATACCACTCGGCATTAAATTAACCATTTCAATTGACTCATCGTAATTAAATAAGCGACGATCCAATAACCCGTTTATCAGGAGCATTGTAAATACGTGTGCGATTTGTTGAAGGTATTGAGTATGAGGCTTTTAGCGTTTGACCCCGGGATAGCCCAGGTTGTGTGGGATTTGTGGTGGACGAAGTCGCACTGGTACAGATTCTTCCGCCAGGTACTTCAGCTTCTCATCCAAGTATTATTTCACAGTAGCTCCATACTCATACGATAGACACGTTTGCGATGTCAGTACCGACGAACTCAAACTTCATTCCTTGACTAACCACATAACGCATCATTTTTTTAAATTAAAGAGCACCCTTGCCGAATGCGCATACTTGTGCTTACTGAGGTACAGTAGAGCTATCTGTAACGCCGAGTACTTTTATGGGATTAGCTGTTATCACTATCTTCCATTTTGTGCGATAAAGCTTAATTTTGCATTCGTGATGATCGAGTTGTACATATGGTGTTTTCGTAACCTTGTGGCCATGTTTGTTAATAATATTTATTAAAAACCACTGCATAGGGTTCAGTTAAATTTTGTATTTGGGGTTTTTATTAGTTGCCGGACGTGAAACTGATATAAAATCCATCTTTTGAAAGACCGATTGTTCATAAATTCCATACGATGGAAGTTATTATAATTTTTAGTAATTTTTTCGATATAGCATCAACAGCATTCACACATTCTGAATCTCATTCATTGTTTTTATAAATGCCTCAATTTTAAGAACTTTGCCATTGTAGTTTGATAGATCTACAGTTCGGACAGACGTGTTTTTTTTTTCACCTTTACTATGTAACGTGCAGACTGAGTGAGCAGTATCCTGCGAAACATCGACACCTGTTTGTCAAACTGTCGGTCGTCACATTCCAGAAGACCGTAATCTTCATTGTCACCTTTCTTTGTCCTACATACAAACTAGGAGATGTTTGCCGTACGCTGTGCCTGTATGGAAGTTGCGTGCTTGTTGTAACCTTTCGGTTTAAAGACAAAGCCAGAGTTGCTCCCAGTCATGCCATGAAGGCATGTGGGGTCGGAGGTGTAGCTCATCGCACTTGGGAGTAGGTTGGGTTGAGTGGACAGGCTGCATCCGGTTTATTCCCGGTAACTGTTGAATAGAAGGGGTTGGAGAATTTCTAGAGCCGGTCTGGACGGTTTGGAGAAACGAGAAATATCGTGCCCCTCCTAGGAATTGAAGCATGATGTAACCGGCCCCTTTCCCGCACCTCCTACTGTTTTATTTTTGAAGTGTTTTATTTATGTACAGGTTCACACATACGAATAAATTAAATTTTGCGCATGTAATATGTGTTTTTCGATCTCGCTTTACTTTAATATACCTGCTATACCCGAGCATACATTATACTGCAAAGAAAAGCACGTAAGCTTTAGTAGTCGCTGGTAAGGAGATTGGTCTAGAAGTAAATGCTGAGGAAACTAAGTACATGGTCATGTCACGAGATAAGAATGCAGGACAGAACAGCAACGTAAATATAGGCAAAAATCCTTTGAAAGGATGGAAGAGTTCAGATTTTTGGGAACAACACTAACAAATTTCCATTCATGACAAATTAAGGGCAAATTGGACTTGGGGAATGCTTGCTCTCCAAGAAGATTTCTTTATCCTTGAAGACGGGACCGATAGCTTGTCCCGGGACGTCGGTAAGGAATCACTATACGCTGCGTAGCATCCCAGAAGAGGGCAGATTTCATCACCGAGCGGCCGAAGCTGGAAATCGCGCATAATTTTGCGCTGTTTGTGTTCATTACGACTGAACTACTTCACTTCAGTTGTGAAGTTGGCCACACTTTTCGGAACCGGCAAATTCCTACAACACTGTACATGTTCATTACTCCATAACTTTCCCACCAGTGTACTTGAATCTTGGCCATGGTTTCACGTTTAGTACTGTGCTTTGCAAGTAAGTTTAACTAACCTCCCTGTGCTGTCGTACCTAAATGACCGTATAGTATTTGTGTCATACTGTACATGGTTCGAAATCCTCATTCATTAACAGAACTGCCTGTTGCCTATTCATCCTCCATCCTTTCTGCACAAGTATGTACAGCAGATTGGAATTTTCTTGTAGCAGCTGACAAGCCACTGTACTTCGCCGAAGTCCCTGTTCGCTGACAGATTTATATATCTCTCTTTCGAACTGAAAAGCTGCCTCTGCGCTCCGGACTGTACATTTGCGGAAGTGATTGTGGTATGGTTAAAACTCCCCAGTGCCAGTGGTTTCCGTAAGTTGGCCACATGTATAAGTTGGGCGGCTTTGAATGGGATTAAAGGTGGTCAAATACTATTCACTGTGTATTCACTCAACGCGGTTGAAATGCATAAGCAGGTGAATCTGTATTACATCCACGCTATGATTTACAGCATCTTGGAAGTTCGATATCTTTCTTGAAGTTCGTTACCTTTCTTGAAGTTTGTTATTTCTTGGAGTTATCTTTCTTGAAACTCGATATCTTCCTTGAGGTTCGTTATATTTCTTGAAGTTCGATATCTTTCCTGGTTTGTGTGAATCATCCCAATTCATTGCTCTTACCATGTTAATAATATGTAAGATTTCGATGCAGTTTAATTCACGTACTATAAACATCCATGAGCCTGTTTATTCACCATTTCTCACGAAGATTGTGTGCAAATTTGATTTATTACACTACAGACGTAATTAGAGAGTTGTTTATACACAGTATTTAGACAATGTACTGCAACAAACTATCTTCTGGGAGTTTCGCCATAAATTTATTTCGCTCTTCGTACCTTACGTTGTTTTCGAAGAATGTGACGATTTCTTACGCGCAAGAATAATTTTCGTTCTACCAGCAATCCAAATGTGACAGGCCGAGGAAATTTTCCCGTATTTTGTATCTCATCTGATTTTCCCGTGATAGTAAACTTTCATTACTTAGGCACAAGTTTCAGCTGCTGCTTTGTTCCGCGCGACATCACACAACCTTCTACGTATTCATTACAAAAACCTGATTCTTATGTGTTTAGAACAGCTGTAAATTATAAGTTAAATTAATAAACAGTTAAACTGGAACTATAAATTAAATCAGTCTCTTTAAATCAAAGTCGTGTTTGGATTGTTACATGGATTCGTCCATCGTGCAACCCATAGTCTAACGGTACCGAGTGCGTTGGGCAGATAACATATATTTGGAGCAAACGGTAACCAAAAGTTCGAGTTGTGCCGGTTGTATGTAAAGCTTTTCGCATACTTGACCCGGGTGTTTTTTTTTAATTTGGGTGATTCTTTTTACGCCGTCAGCCACATTCGGTCTGGAAGCTCTGGAACAGCATCAGGCGGCTTGAGGATATAAAGTATTTGACGCTGGTATCTGATCTGCAAGCAGGAAAATGTTCTTAGGAAGAGAAATTCACCTTCGATCCTGCTGACGTTATCTCGTGTATTGAGGCATATCACGCTCTTACGTTGTGTAAATGATGATAAGGCGTGGCAAGTCTAAAAGGGGCTCTGATTGGGCTTGGATGTTAGCAGCTGTGCTGGTCGTTAGAGATGACCTTGCAGTGTTACCTCTTCGTGAAGTGACTATGCAAATTAGAGCCATAAAACTGCTCTTAAATGGGCAATTGTAATGATATCTGCCACCTGGCTTAAGAGTAAAGAACTGGGCGGCAGTTTGCAAGCCGAATAAACAGCTACAGTTTTTCTGAACGTCATCAGCAGAATTGACTTCGCAGTAGATGCGTGGCGTGTTTTCTGTGAGGTAAGAACGAAACGTTTACCTGTTCCGCAACTCAGTTTTACGTATATGAGATTTTATGGTATAGTGGCACTAGTACAGGATTTGCCCTGCCATCATTCTGCAAATGCTTTATCGTCGTCTGCATCTTTATGCAGTAAAAGTTGGGGTATCCGGCGTCTCTGGGAACAAGCGGTTGCCGGATATCGTAGCTTTCCGGATGTTAGAATATTATACCTAATTTGTAAATGTACCTAGCAGCGTCCTGGACAGACCGAAGCATTGAATTTTTCACATGATAATATTGTGCCCCATTTTCCTCGTCGCACCCTTTCCCTCGACTGCTTGCCTACCTTGCGGTATGTGTGATGTAAGGACGCAAGAAGACGCAGCAGTTGATGGCCGAAGTATAGGATTCGGTGCTCGGCGCTCCCGGTTGATGGAATAGTGAAGTATAATGAGCCTCTTAGCTTTCTGTTAATAGAGATTTTTGGATTATCTGTCGTCGGATATCGAAACTTATCTGCTGCTGTCAGAAGGACAAGTGGGAGCCTCAAAGCAAAGCCTTGCGCATATGTGGGAACATTGAACAGAAAAGTACCTCCACCTTTTTTGCCTTTTAAAAATCGTTATTAAAGGCACCTGACACAACATGTAAGACACTTATTCTACGCACACAGTGTGTAGCGTGTTTATGATGATGTTGAGAGCATACATTTGTTTTCCTATTGGGCTGGTGTGTCAAATACTAGAAATACTATTTTCTGCAAGGTAGAAACTTAATTGTTAGTTGTTAAGATGAGCCGATTGTTCGAAACAGTTGAGGTTACCGTGTCTTTGTAATTTTGTTATTCCGCAATTTATGTCCTTATACGCTTTTCCTGTATTTTTTAAAACCAGTGGCGTTTATGCAGTTTTTTTTTTCGGTGGCGCGAAATTCCCATTTATGCTGTGCTGCTTATTAGGAACAGACTTTCCTTCCAGACCGTATAATATTCATAGTACTTGGAATATTTCGCTCTCGTAGAATGCGATTTTTTGTAGTTTTGATAAATACCTTTTCGGAGGAATTTGCGGTTTCATTGTTGGGATTAGAAGAACGGATTTTTACCCGGACGATGGAGTTTATTTTTCCTCTTCCTTGAAGTTTCCAGTGGCGTGTTCCACCGAGACGCTGGTACGTACTTGGTAAGCGACGTAGCATTACATACCAGAAGGCTGCAGTCGTTCTTCGCTCTGAGAGACCGCTTGCCCCAGAATTGAGGGGTGGGGTTTGGCGCATATGGCTATCTCGAATTCAGAAGGTCCTCATGTTTCCGTTCCTGCCCTCAAGAATAATCGATTTTCTAACCAAATTCCATTCTGTATATGAATGACTTCGTCTTTTTTTTTACTTGGTGCCGTCGTGTTGCCAGTATGTTAGTACAAAGAAGTAAGGGTGATGGCCAGGCAGGAAGGCACGCATGGCCCTTGATGGCAACAGTAGAATGTGTAGGCATGGTTTGGAATGTTAACGAGCGGAGCAGAATCTGACCTTGCCTTCCAGTGCGTCGAACACCCAGGTGCACAAAAAGCTGTAGCTCTAGGCCCGGAGTGAGCATAGATGTACTAATGTGGTAGTTATTCAGTCCACCTGACCGTCGTTGGTTCTTACTTGCATCACCCTTCTTGGATGTTAAGTAAAGCTATGAGAAAGCGGTTGTGCTTAGTGCAGTCCCTTGGCAACCACAGAATATTTTGCGCTGTCCATTTTTTGAAAAACACCGCTGATGGCAAAGCGAGGCCTTACGGGAAATTTTGGAGATGGGGTGGGGGAACGGACACTGCCACTCGTCTGTTTCTGCACGAAAACAAAAAATACATTGTAACACCTAAAAGGTAGTATATATTAGGTTATATATCAGTAAAACAAAATTACGTTTAACACTTTTAAAATTTACTATATATTTTGGTTGTATACCAATAAGACGAAATCTAGTTCTTACGCGTTTGGAACGAGAAATACGAGAAATGTGCTTTTTAGCCGCACCACGTTCGTCTTCATGTAACAACTCGTTATCAAGCTGCACCGATTTTCAGTACGTACGATATTGGGGAGTTTGTTACAGGTTGTCTACACACTCCGCTGTGGAGTGACCTGCTTTCAGCTTTCTGGTAGTGTATGTTGCTTCTGCCCTTAATAGGAAGACTATTTTACCGCCATATGGCTTGACGTTTCTTCTGAACCAGTGCATTTCAAGCTTTTATTCGTGTGTGGAACCCCTTTCCAGACAAATATGTTACGGTACCCCTCCCCTTCTTTTGAGTTGGCAGTACAGGCAACGTGACGTGATGGACACCTGGTGGCGGGAGTTGGAACGTTCTAATCACTGGTCCTCCAAGTTGGGGGTTTGACGTGCCGCTGGCAACGGCACCCTGTAAAAACCTTCGTGCTGAGAATACTCAACGATAGTTGAGCAGGCCTTAGCCCACAAGGGTTGCAGTGCCGATTGAAGATGAAGAGAAGTACAGGCAAAGAAAAACGAAATAGCGACTGGAGACCGTAAGGGTCCCCTTTTTTATATGGCATGTAGGCAAATAAACTAATCATAAAACTTTACTGTCGGTTTAATCAGTCGATAAAACAGTACAGATTAGTCACATGGATACAGATTATTCCGTCTAACAACATTTGTTGTTACTTTCAAACGCTACATGTTTCGATCGAAATGATCGTCGTCGATTGAAACATGTAGCGCTTGAAGATAACAATAAAAATTTTTTGTTAAATGGAATAATCTGTATGAATGTGGAGGTAGATACAACGGGATGGAGTCCATTAACTACAGATTATTGTATGTTAATGTTTCAGTGTTACCGACGAGGCTGTTATTATTTACGCACCAATTTGAAATCTGGTATAATAGGCGAAATTTGCAGTCTTGAGATCTGCCTCAGCGTTCAGCTTATTTCTGCATTTACTTTTTCTGTCATACTGAATCGAGAAAATGCAACAGTTTTCTAATGTTCTGGAGTTTCGTCTGGGCCGGGATAGTTTAGTCGGTTAGCGAGTCGCTACAGGCTGCGCGGTCGGGGGATCGAATTCCAGTAACGACGAGATTTTCCGCACCTGTCCTGACCGGCCCTGGGGCACACTTCGCCTTCTGTACAATGAGTACCCCGTCCGTTCCGCGGATAAAGCGGCTGGGGCGTGGCGTAGCCAACCACGGCTGTTCAGCTCCTCTTCTGTGCCTTCCTGGCAGGTTGTAGGATGTATTGTACCTACTGAAGTTTTGCACCAGTTTCTTGCCGAAATATTCCCCGTCATAACGTAATTTACTTGTTTTTAAATATTACTACATATTCTTTAATATTATTCTAGAAGTCTATAAAAATAACCACGACAACCTGCGTAAAATGCCCATTCTTGTATCAGCGTTTCGCGGAACCCTCGAAATGCACTGTTCTAAATATTCGCGACCATGTTCCTGGCCAGACGGTGTCCCACGCTGCAAGACCGGTGTAATTTGTTATTTTGTAACCGTTTGTCGTTGTTGCTGCTGTTATTGCATTTTGCGTTTTATTTAGCTTTTATACGACTACGCGGAATGTAGTAACCAGGTCTCCAGGCTTATATAATGCAGTTGGGTGAAGCAGATACTTAATGCATATGCAAGGAAAAAATCCTGTTGTACACTTCGACATCGTGTCTTTGACACATTTTGTGCTTTTAAGCTGTTATCTGAAATGAGCGGACTGCAGCTCGAGTGGTCTCTATACTTAAACCGGGGAAGGATGCAGCACTGCCCTCATCCTATCGGCCCATGAGTCTCTTGGACACGATTGGTTAACTATTTGAAAAGAGCCTATTAGCTAGGATCTTACATGAAGTAAGCGAGCGCGGACTGATGCGAGATGAGCAGCTTGGGTTTAGATCCTGGCATAACACGTCCTTGCAGCTGGCCCGCCTCGTTGAAAGAATTACCAGGAACTTCGGCGAAAAGAGGCTAACAGGCGCAGTCTTCCTCGACGTTGC
>Ga0209629_10002018_pt1 | contig 13453 bp, 9 predicted proteins | sample TergutCu122P5_FD_187286 | JGI IMG/M metagenome (GOLD analysis project Ga0209629, IMG submission 187286) | Cubitermes ugandensis P5 segment gut microbial communities from Kakamega Forest, Kenya - Cu122 P5 (SPAdes) (version 2) | ecosystem: Host-associated > Arthropoda: Insects > Digestive system >... | reverse complement strand
TTATTTTGTTCTGTTTATTGTCAGTAATCGTTACCTTCTATTCTGAGTTTCAAACGGTCATAACTCCGTAACTGTCCAAAATCGGACACATGTTTATATGAACTTTTTTCATCACAAAGACCTAGGAAATCACCTCCTGCAGTTATGCCCTAAGTCATGAAACACCCTGTATATAAATAGTACTAATATTTCTCCAATTATGATAATAAATAGGATATATGAAACTCAAAATCTTCTGTCACTGTAGCTTGTTTCCTCCTGGTCATGTTAAGGACTTATCAGCACCCCTGTACACATACTGGTTTACCCTCTTGATGTAGTATTCATGCTACTATATTACTCACTCTGCCTGGCTGCATACATTTGGAATGTAAAATAATAATAATGACAGGCCATGCCCTGGCTTACGTAGTTAATCATTTGGCCTCTTAGTGCAGAGGTTAAGTTCAGTCTCAGGCCACCCCATGTGACAGATGTGGTGGGCAGAGCAGCAATGGGACATCTTCCTAATAGTACTTCAGTTTTCCTATCATTACCATCCCATCAGTGCTCTGTATTCATTCATCACTGATGCTACAAAATATTTGCAACTGACAAAATCCTTAAATAACACACAAAAACAATATGGGAACCGTGTGAACATTACATTTACTCAAAGTGTAGCTTAATGCTGATAACAACTGCACACCATGACAACTTTTGTATGAAAGTGTCTATAATTTTTATCATAAAAATGTTTCATATTAATCAGATGCATAATTATAAACATGCTGAGTTTCAACATTTTTACAATATATTTAACATTTATGTACTAAAAACATACTTTGTAAAAATTACAAACCGAAATATTCAAATGGACTGCATAATCAGTACCCACTACCTCTGTTTAAACTAGGCATCATACTTTCTTCAAAGAATTTACTGTTCAAACAAGTTCCAGTACCTCAAGCGTGAAATATTCAGCACTCACCTAGTAAGTTTGTCCATAATACCCTTTATTCTTGTCTCTGTAACAGCAGGCAACAACTTCTGAACCATCTCACGTACAAACAAATCACTGATTCCGGGACTGGCACGTTCTGCTAATTCAAACGCATTCTTCAGCTCTTCAATAGTATCTGTCTTATGGGAAGACTCAGGACCACGTGAATTATAATGATGCCGTCTCTGCAGCTAGAATGAACCAAATTATTCATGTGTGTAATCCAGTACTTCTAGCATAATTCTTGGTAAAAGTGTGCGTGAAGTATGTACGTCATGTACATACGTTTGTATGTGATGTGATATATGTGTTTGTGTTTTTGTGTGTGTGTGTGTATGTATGTATGTGTGGGTGTAAAAGACACACTTCAAAGCTTGAACAGTCTAACAGTCAGACAAAACAGTCAGCCAGAGAATATGAAAAACTCTTCAGAAAGTCAGTTCTAACAACTCAGTGAGAATAGTTATGTGTATTTCTTGACTTGGTTAGGGCAGGATGTGAGACTGGATTCATAGTAGCTTATATTTCTTTCAAAAAAGACCTCAACCAAAAATGTCCTATCCTCTAGGTGGAGGACAGATATTGCATGCTTGGTCTTCTGCAAGTAAAATGGGTTGACAGTGGAAATGGTTCAGTCAGTACCTGTATGACAATGATCAGAAATGTGGAGACAGTATTTTTCGAATAACAGACCTAAGAGTAGTTAGGTTGTAATGATGGCTGTTTCACAGACAGAGGGGCAATGAAAACAGGGTCCTCCTCCAGAACTGTCAATGTGTCAGTGTCAGACTACCAGCATGGTAACAGACAATAGACATCAAAACCTTCCAGTCTGTCCAGTACAGGAAACTTCAACATCACCCAATCACTATAAATATGTCAACTTTAGTACAAGACAGAAGTGAAGGCAAATACAAAATTCCAACCCCTACAGGAACTAAACAATAAAAATCCATCCTGCAGCCAGTCACTATAGCATAATGAACAAGCCATCCTGGCTCATGTAGTCAGGTTCCTAACTCACCTCTGAAATAAGAGGGTAGATAACACCAGATAAACATGGAGACCGTAGATGGCTCGGTTTGCTGCTGCTACTATTGCTATTTGTGTTAATGTCCCGACCCCTCTGAGCAGGCTTCTTTTCTCCACTTTCACCAAGTTCTCCTCGATGATCCAAAGGACCCATTTCCTTTGAACTACGCTTCTCTCGATTATGGGATTCCTTAGGTTCCCAATCCCTTTCTCTTTCTCTCTCCTTGCGGTTATCGACAACAGGAATGGCTGGAGCTGCTGAGGGAGGTCGTGACTAAAATACAGAAGTCAGATGTGAATACAATGTGATAGTTACCATATTATTTATTTGTAAATAATCTCATGAAAAGAATAAGCTGTCAACATCAAAGACAAAAATTTACAGCATATACATCCGATTTCAAAACCTGCTTAAGTCTGCACCAATACATGCAATGGCTACAATATAAATAACATGTCTGTGACTGTTGCATTAACTTCACTGTGCACTTATTCAGTACACACAGCACAACCATGACAGAACATGTATGACTTGTAACAATAACTTCACTAAAGTGGCACTAATCATTAGCACCACCAGTTTACATAAAAAAACTCACATCAATAGGAGACACCTTCTGGTTCTTAACAACATGTAACACACGTCTCTAATGCAAAGCAGATAAGAGAACTGGACACTTCACCTTATTAAATGAAGATGGTATTCTAACTACTACACATTTTAGGGAAATGACAATGTGGAGAATTGACATAGAAAGTCAAACTTGCAAAGTTAAACACACTTACTAAGATATAAAATTGCCTGTAATCCTACTAAAGCAAATAGCTGCAGCTATCCCAAGTGTAACTGCAGGTAGGAAAGTATGTTTCTGTCACAAGCTGGCTGAGCTGTCTCAAGTGAGGCCTAAAAACTTTCATGCACAAAGATGTACTTGTTTTACTAACACCAACCTTGAATATAAGCAGCACAGCACATACACAAATACCTGCTTAATACAACATACAATCAGATAAAATTTAATAGCATTCATGTGGCCATTTGTCCAGGACCAAACAAAAAGGGAACAAAACTGGTAGAATGTGAAACCTGAGCTAGCAAAATCAGAGTTCTGTGATCATTACAAATATAAAAACACTGAAAAATCTTAGCAGTGATAATCAGAATAATAAATTTTATTGTCATTCACTGGCACATTAAAACCTTGTTTCCAAATACCTGCAATTTGGTCACAATGTTGAAAATATTCAGCATATACAATGCATTTGCAATTTCAACACAGAATGTTATAACCAACCATTACAGGACATTATTAGTTTCTTTAACAATTCAATTCTTCAACCAGCCCCAAAGCAAATCATCATACTTACTGGTGTCGCTTTTTCACTCCTGTAATGGTTTAGATTTGAATCCTTTGGAGGAGATTTTGTTAGAGGAGGTCCTGACCCATTTTGAACCTTTTGAGGAATTTTATGGTTTGCAGGTTCATCATTGGGTGGTTTTATGGGGTGTGGGCCTTTAACTGTCATGATCCATGGTTCATCCAAATCACTATTTTGCTTTGATTCGTCTCTGTAAATACAGAATAAAATACACAAACAGATAATTATCATCTGCATACAGAAGCAGCATTCCAAGACAACAGGAAAATTGAAGCAAAGTTTCACACAGTCATAATCTCTATACTGGATAAAGGGATCAGCATCACACCACTCCTGCTCCAGTCCCTGGGTATTCACTGCACTAGGTCAACAGTGGGAGATGTTAAGCTCTTACAGTGCAATGTTTGAAAATTATATAGTAATCGCAGACAGGTACCAACACTTTTAACGAACCTGCTGCCTCCAACATCGGCACAGAGCAGTAAACCACGTCGCAAAGGAACATTCAGATATTGGGAAGTTACAGTTTTCAAGCCACAGTCTTATGCTGGAATGCTCACAGCCCTTTCCTCTCCCCACTCCTAATATCTGGACATCCCTGTGTCTCACAGACTATTATGCCAGCCAGAAGATTGCAGTAGCTGCATGTTGCTCTACAATGATGGTACCTATCTTCCAAATGAAATGGTATCACTTCCAATAAGACTATAATCTAGGCCATGCAATGGCTTAGGAAGTTCACTGCTTGCTGTTCAAAACACCAGCCTGGGTTAAGTCATAGGCCAGTGCATGTGGGAATGTGATGGATAAAGTGGCATTGTGACAGGATTTTCTGTGTATGTTTCAGTTTTCCCTGTCACTTTATCCCACCAATTCTCCACTCATTCATTCATCTATAACTGATGGTATATAATGTTGGCAACTGAAAGCATCATTAAATAGCAGCCTTAATAAAGGGGGAAAAACTGCAATCTTCTGTGTGGTCAAGATAACAAAGAAAAAATCTCTGCCCCTGACAGGGATAAAAGACTCAGTCAGTCGACCTATAGCCATACACTTTACTAATTTAGTTTACAGCTACTTCTCTCTCATTCACACATACCTCACCCACCTATAGAACACCTCCATGCACGCACGCACACGCACACACACACACACACAAACACACACAGTGGTAAATATTTGTCAATCGGAGCAAACTGTTGATACCACCAACTATGGCAAAGCATCATGTTTATGGACAGTTTACGGCTTTCACCTCTACCCCCAAAATCAATGAGATAATAGAAACAAACTTGTTCTGACAAAATCCAGATAAGAAAGTATGACTAGAGTGAATTATGTGACTAAAATTTCTGAAAACAGTACAGCTAACTCCTGAATCAAATGCATTTTGTGTTGACTTTTAAACTTCTAGTCCCATTCTCTCCACACTTCTTATCAAATGAAACCCTAGAAATGATTCTAGCTCTACACAATAAGACATACAGGCAGAAGGGAAGTACATTACATCCTACTATAAACTCTCTTTTTCTGCACTATTCTGGGACACGTGTGTCTTGCAGCTTTTGAAACGACACAGTGCTATAAGATCTTATTGGGCTGACAGCTCAAGAAGATTTCATTATAAAATATTTTGGAAAACTGTATCTTCTATCTTTAATGTAGAATTTATTTTTAAAAAATTACTAGCATGGAATACTTACATATCTGAATTATCCGAATCTGTTTCACTTTCACTTCTCTGAGACTTCCACTTTTTATATCGATCTATAAGGTCAAGTAAATAGGAATTTTTCTTTGCTTTTCTAATGAAGGGAAACTTGAGCAATTCTTTCGCTGTTGGTCTCTGAAAACAGAAAAGAAAAATTAAATAAGGAAAACAAACACAAACATACGAGCAAAAAATTCAACTTAAATGTCTTTCTAACCATGGGCATAACTATTCTGCATTCACTATTATGAACAAGAGACAGGCTCCTGATGTAATGGACATTAAGTATGTCCAATAAGTAGGCACAGATATTCATAGGTGGTGGTTGGACAAAGGGCTTCCTCACCACAAAAACAAGCACATTACAAAAAGTTACACATGGCTTAGAGCTTGCTGTGTTTCAGGCTGCATGGAAGCAAGACAATTTTTTGATGAGCTGAGCAACTAGTAGCTGCTCAGAAGGTTTCAGCTCAATAAGTCAGTCAGTCAGTCAGTCAGTCAGTCAATCAGTCGGTCGGTTTAGGAAGACAAGTGTAAGAAAGTTCTAACAAAAAATAAGAGAAATACTGTCTGATTGTGGTTTTTCAGGTTAAGAGAGTCAAAGACCCCCAAAACAGAGGCAAAATGTTTACATTCACAAATGAAACTACACAGCAACAGAAACTAGAAAACTACACTCTGAATTCTCACTATTATGATGCCACATCTTATGCACTGTACTCTGTATGACAAGAACACAAAACTAACTGTTAATTACAACATGACAGGCTACTCACATTCTCTGGGTCCTTATTCAGGCAAGCTTCTACAAAATCTTTGAACTGTCTTGTGTAATTTCCTGTGAGTTGTGGAGGATTATTTTTAGGAATTAGGAAAAGTACCCTCATTGGGTGAAGCTCTGAGTTGGGAGGCTCTCCCTTGGCAAGTTCAATGGCTGTAATTCCTAGTGACCAGATATCAGCCTGGAATATAAGCAGAAGCTTAACAAAAACGCAAAAGAATCTCCTAGTTAACTGAAAGGTACAAACATCACAGACACTATGCAAATTTTGGTCATTCATAGTGATGATGATTCTTATCTACCTGACTGACACCTGCAAAAAAGTATTATAATAATAATGAGCAGTTGTCTGTTTGTGAATTTAAAATATTCAGCTACACTGAGAAAGGTATGCGATGAGTCAACTTGTTAGACATTCCGCATAAGTAAGTGGACACATGGATACAGAACTGCAGACAGTGCTCTGACAGAATTTGTTGCCATGATATTACACTGTGGTCTCACAATAAAATATGCTGATTAGTTTATACCAACTTAATTGACTAAATGTGCTGATCAATTACACACACACACACACACATTAAAAAAAACAAATTTTGACTTCTAAAAAATTTGTGTCTTATTACACACATTAATTAAGCTCATTATTGAACACTGTAATAAAATAAAATAAAATAAAAAGAAGATAAAATAAAATATCACGATACTGAATAATTATTCAAGTACAGTCCACATAAACATGGGCAGAAAAATTAGTAGACTCTGAGGGGAAACAAACTTGCTACACCCAGGCAACCTAAAGCCTGTTTATGCAAAAAGAATCAACAGAAGTTGTCTTGAACATATTCTTTCCATTTGTGACAGATTTGTTGTTGAAATATGTTGATCACTGAACATTTCCTGTGCCTTACTAAATCTATGGTTCTAGACGATGGTTTACAAAGTGCCCCATTATTTACTGAGTTATTCCATGAATACGCACTCAAAAATAAGAAGATATATATATATACAAATTAAAAAAGAATTCAAGAAAAGTGCTGTTCAAAGATAAATGCCAGACATCCAAGAAATACACTTCTGAAATCAGCATGTGGTAATCAAGGATATGCAGGTAATACCTATATTCAGCAAGTACTGGCATACAACAGTGCAAACAAGTATATCAAGTACTGTGTGATACATGGAACAGGAAACAAATCTGAGACACAATGTAGCCACAGGACAACACAAACTTAGCTACTTCCATGTGTGTTCAAAAAATGTACTTTTGGATTAAAATCCATTGGAATAAAATATAATTGTAGTGGTCTAACAGGAATCTCTCATACCTTAGAGTCATATGCTGACTGCTTGATAACCTCTGGAGCCATCCAGAAGGGGGTCCCAACAAATGTGTTCCTCTTGCTGGTAGTATTTGTCAGTTGCCCTGCCACCCCAAAGTCTGCCAGTTTAACATCACCCATTTCACTTAGTAAAACATTGGCAGCTGAAAAAAATTAAAACATTATGAGACACTGTCAGACAACCTACAACTCAGCAATTTAAAATCATTATACCAAAACAGGCCAAATTAAAGAGATGCCTCAAGTGACCACACTGAATTTCATTACTTCACTGGTAGAGCAATGGGACCACATAAGATATATTTGGTAATGAGACAACAAGTGGCACACAAATCTCACCAAGTACACAGGGGTCATTACAACTGCTTTATCAGGAGTACTATCAGCATTTTGTAATACAAAACATGTCAAAGAAAAAATAAACATAGAGTTTGTTAAAATGAATCCTGTTCAAGCCATTATTCTGAGGTAAGAAGCAGATGCCTTTAACAGGTCTCCACAGTCTCTATAAGACAGGCATCTCCTTGACACACCAGCCAATGGATCTCCTCCCTAAAAAAGATGTGGGCTGTTACTGGAAACAATGCAGCAGCCTAACCTGAATACAGGCTACCAGAATCTACAAACTTCTAACACTTTATTAATGGGCCAACACATGGAAGTTACACAGTAAATGGTCCAACACATGCAACACAGAGATGTTGTGCACCACAATGTCACCTCTTGTGAGCACGGTGGGATGTTTTCTGTTGATGGTTGTATAAAGGTCTCATAGGGTTCCACAGCAGCACTGTGCATTAATGGCACTGTTAGGTTGCTTGACTGCTGAAGTAATAATTGGCCACAGATTCAAAATAATGAAGATGTCAAGGCCTGGGCAGTTTCCTGCAGAAGGGTTCAACTACGTGGTCAATCAAAGGGATGGCTAACTCAAAAGAGGTGGGGACTACTCATAATAGCCTATACTTCTCTGTGTGGAACAATCCCCAAACAAGCTTCATTTGGACAACCCTCATGCCCTTTTCTTGGGAGGTTAAAACATGTTCCTCTTCCATGGAAAATTCTGCACAAAATCTGGGTACCTTATAGTCTGAACACACAGAAGGTTTCCTTTCCACCTGTAATTTCACAAAATCTAGGAACTCATAAATAGTACGACACAACAGTTTCAAACATATCCATGATCTTGAGCTAAATGTTCTGTTGGTATTTTATTCTGACAAAAATATGCCAAGTAACATTAACAGCAGATACAATCACAACTGCATGGGTAACAATGTGAAAGGTGGTGTTGCCTTCTACTTTTCTTCTTTTAATTCTCATATATGCTCACTGTCTGTCTACACAGCAAACAGTACCTTATGTGATTACTAAATGCAAACAATAATTGAATTGACAAATTAATATCGCCACCTACAAAAAATTTGAATTAATTAAGAATATAGCACTTTCAGAGATAAGATGAACAACTTAGAAACATCCCAGCACACTTTGTTTGGTATATGAATAAAACAGGCAGATAGAGATGGCCAGAAAGAGAAACAAACCTACTGACTGAACCCTGATTCTGAAAGTTTCAATTCTGAAACACAAGACTCCAGCAACACTGCATAATTCACTGTACCTTTGATATCCCTATGCAGTTTTCTTTCGCTATGCAGATAGTCCAGACCCTTTAGAACTTCTCTGAGTATAATGGCAATATGCGTCTCTTCAAAATTTCCAGCTTTCATGAGATCCAGTGCCGAACCACCTCCCAAATATTCCATAATAATCCACAGCTTTGTACCCTAACACATAAGAGATAGGTACAAAACATTATAAATTATGCAAAAGCAGTTACTCTGGAACGCCCAAAATTATCATCTAGACCATACAGACATCACACAAGCCTACAACATATCACCTGGGGATACAAAATTTATGTGTAACATATTTAACATACCATAATTTTCTGTTCTATAGCCACCACTTTTCACTCATTATAGACCAAAACATGTATTTAGTGATGCTTGTATACAGTCCACCAGATATATTCAAGTAAAAAAAAAACTCCGTATCTTAGGGATGTCAACTACCTTTTAAAATACAACCTAAGTCCACTGATAACTTCACAAACTCCATTCACCCCCTGTCTTCAGTATGATACACACAAATATTTTCATACCTACTGCTGGTCTCCGTTGGTGTGCAAGTATAGCCAGTCATTACACTTATTGAACTATCTCCGATCACACAGTAACAACTTCTTGCCACAATGCTAGGTTGAAGTATTCAGTGCACAGTTTATCAGGAAACCACATTACAGCACTTACACACTCAATCAGAAGGAATTCTCAGAAAAACTCAAGCAGCCTAATATATTTTAAATTCTTCCATCTTTATAGACACTTAAGCCATATTTCTAACAGCAAGATTCTATGGCTTTAGTGGTCAATGCCCATTTTTTTTTTCTGGAATGTACTATCTAAATCTCATTACAGAGTTTATTTCTGGGGGAAAGGTGGCCACAGGCAAAGCAGAAAGCTTGGCCTTCAAAATAATCCCTCCTTGAAACAGGTAAATTCCCAAAAGTCATTTTGCTTCCTGTAATAGACCACACAAGGAAGAAGAATCATCGTTGAAAGACTCAAAAGCATCTTTCACACCATGTACAATATACTGCATTAAATGGTATGATGAATGACACACTTCAAAACATATGAAAGGAAGAGATCACACTCTATTTTAATAAACTAACACACATATATATTTACAGCTAGTCTCTAGCTGAGATTTAAAATAATGAATGTCCAGCAGGATCAACTTACTGATATATTTTTTATGTATTACTTCTATAACATGGGTTTGCAACAAATCAAAGCTGCTACATAATTTTGGGGGTTCATGAAGCTTGTAACTTTTAATGCATGCATAAAATGAAAGCATTCAATTAAAAAACTGAAAGCAAATGTATTACACATGACTACCAAATTTGATGTGTTACACTACACAGTTATCAACATGAAACAGAAAAGTAAACATAGATAAGGAACAGGCTGAAAACCACTCACAGGAAGGCAAACACTGTGCACCAGTTAAACTAAGAGGCCTAGTACATATGGCAACACTTGCAAAGCAAATTCAAAAGTGTGCAACAGTTTCATCAACAACATTCTTACCATTTTTCACCTTATGATTTTAAAAATTTCCCATGATGGTGACTTCAGTAGCAACAGTCTCATACAAAGTTACAAAACAAATACACACTAGTCAAGTTTGTCTAGAAGTCAACCAAAAAAAAAAAAAAAAACAAGTACATATTCCACCCCTGCTATCAGAAAAAAGAACAGAATCATAACATAAACCTAAATAATACATCCTTAGAAAATGTGGCAGAGATCAAATACTGTACTCATATTGGGGACTGACAGTAACACATCACAAAGAACATAAAATTATGTAAGACAAAACGTTCTCAACAGCACTGCTGATGCAGACTGCTTCCTTCTGGGATGCACCACCATGCAGATCAGTAGACAGACATAACCACCGGTGAATCCTAATCCAGAGGTCAGGTCTAGCAGAAGGGTACACAGTACGGCAGTGTACCATTCTGCTTGACCTGACCTGACCTGATCAGGATTTGCCACTGGGTATTATAACTTTTCAGAAGATTGCACTGCATTCATCTACCCTGAAAATGGAGCCAGCCTATTCCCTGCAAAATGCTGGCAGTTATCTGGTGAAGTACATGGCATCATAACCCAAACGAAAATAATTTTGATGTCAAAAGTTGATACAACTCCGGGAATGCTTCCTACGGTTTGGCTCAGAATGTGACAATAAAGAATTCTATCTTCTAGAATGAAGTGTCATGTAGTGTGATAGAAGTTTACTGACTGGGAAATAGTAGGTTCCTCTTAATTGTCAGTACACTTCTACCACATTGCATGGTACCTATCTATCACATAAGACAGTAATTTTCATTTTTATCTTCCTATTTCCTACTTAAAAGTCTACAAGATTAAAATACACAAAACTGTAATCTTACACAAAATATATTGTATGTGTTTGCACGGAACCATGTCTCTCAACACAGTTTCACGGTATGTGAGAATAAGAGGGTGCTAAAGAGAATAATGCAGATACAAAAGTATAATCACAATATTTATAATTTGCGCTATTCACCAACCATTATTAGTGGTCAAATAAGGACATCTTGATGTAAGGAAAAGCAGTGCACTACTAACCTTGAGATATGAGCCAAAGTATTTGGTAACAAAGGGGCTGTCACACTGTGACAGCACCATGATCTCCTGTTGAATATCTTCAATTTCATCTTCAGCCTCTTCAAGATCTATTATTTTAATTGCCACCACTTGCTGTGTTCTATTGTCGATACCCTTGAATACTTCCCCAAATGATCCTTTGCCAATCCGTTCCTGTTTCGTGAAGATCAGTTCAGGGTCCACCTTCTGGAACAAACACAAAGACAGCGTTATAGTACAATCTGTCTAAGTACAGTGCATTCTGGAGAAAGTTACAAACATTACCATAGCTTTTACACAACCTGAAAGTTCAGTACCTGCAAACAACAGCCCACTGCTGGACCCTATCCAAAGTGAGTGGAATCTAGTCCATGTAGCAACAATTTAGGATACTGTGTCTGAATTAATAATCAACAATGTCATTGCTATACATTTTCATTATATACATATGTTTAGTCATGCAAGTAACTGACAGCCTTTCCCAATATAGGTCTTTCTTCATGAGGATCTCTGAACCACAATCACTTAGAACTAGCCCAACATGTGTGCAACTTATGGCATAAAGTGTTCAAGAACACTTTAACAACTTCCTGCCAACTATAAGGCCTCCTATTTAAAACATAAAAACAGAAGTGAGAAATAAAAACTGATGCTTACTCAACTTATCCAAGTGAAGGGAAAGCAGATGCACAGTCATTACTTCAGATCTCCAGTTCACTTTAACTACAAAACTGGAGTTCTGTTGGTTAAGCATGATTGCCAGAAATGTGAAATGTTCGTGTGCTCATATTTGTCCACAAAGCAAGGTAAAATGTCACTGTACTTAATTAAGAATGACCATGCACACAGAAATGGAGGTACAGCTCCACAAATTAATGTCAGCATTAGGAGGAGATGAATGATCAACACCAAACCAAACTGCTGGACCTCTGCATAGTCTGGGTGTGCTTCAGCCAGTTCAGTGGTCTGGGCATGGTGCTCTTGCAGGGAATCAAAATGTGGCATATCCTTCCACATAACTTTTCTGCGTGGAGAAGACGTGGCCCAACATAATCACAATATAGGTATATGACTACTGTCAGATAACATGCAATTTGGTGAAACAATAATTGCATAGAGTAATATCTATTCTGCAGCACTCAGGCAACTTAAAATTCTATTCAAAATCACTCAGCAGCTATCGAACTATACAGATATTTATTTATGCAACTACTGCAATAAAACATAAAACCCTGACAAACCGTGTGTTGGCACTTGAAGCCTGAACCAACGGAAAACCATACAAAATAAGACTATCGTCACAAATTAAGTTTACGTGGAGAAATGAAGAAGGTTACAACATACATGAAAAAACACTTTAAAAGAATTAAAACTTTAATGTAACATCAAATGTATACAAAATTCCTGAAATGGAAACATGTAAGAAGATTTTGCAACAATAGAACACCAAAACAGGCTACATCATATAGGCTTAGGGGCGGAAAAGTGTAGGAAAAAATGGCATGGAACCATAACATGTCGTGGTGATGTATATTCAAGGACACTCCATTACGAGGGCATACTGTCCAATAATAATTTTTATACTATTTCTTACATTCCTGCAACTATGCTTGAATGAGAAAACATCAAATATCTTGTGCAAATGAACTGCTAGCGAAACCGTCAATTTGTTACGTGAGTTATGTTGAAAAAGATGGCGAGGATACAACTTCAGTGCAAAATGGAAGCTTGGAAATCTGGTGTGGAGTGGTGTGTAGCATCCTATTGCAACTACTTTCAATATTATATGTAGATATAATAATTTCATTGATAAAGTGCGTTTCTCGAACCAGTCTCGTTATTTAATGGTCACATCTTGCATATAACAAAATACAAGGTGGTTCAAATATGACCGGGACTGATTTGTATGTAAACAAGCCGCACTGCGTAGCAGCTGTGCGACCTTGAGAGAGGGAAGCCACAACCTCCACC
>Ga0209629_10002017_pt1 | contig 13458 bp, 10 predicted proteins | sample TergutCu122P5_FD_187286 | JGI IMG/M metagenome (GOLD analysis project Ga0209629, IMG submission 187286) | Cubitermes ugandensis P5 segment gut microbial communities from Kakamega Forest, Kenya - Cu122 P5 (SPAdes) (version 2) | ecosystem: Host-associated > Arthropoda: Insects > Digestive system... | reverse complement strand
GGCGGTGCGGAACAGGTCGTTGTCACTGGTCACCGTCGCCAGCCAGGTTTTCTGATCCAGGTCGAAGTCACGATTATTGCCGGACAGGTTATAGTTCAGTTGCAGATTGAGCTGCGGCAGGAGATTATTTTTCGCGAGCCGCAGTTGCCGTTCGCTTTCCCGTTCGAGACGTTGGCTTTGCAAGACGTCGATGCGGTTTTTCATGGCGATGGTCATGGCCTCATCGCCCTTGATGGCAAAAGGCGCGTAGTCGAGCGGCGCCGTAATCGTCACCACGCCGGCCTGCGGAATGGCCAAAAGCTTCTTCAGTTCGCCCAGGGCGTCGGCCAGTTCCTGACGGCGCACGGTCAAATCATCTTGCAGGCTTTTGACGCGGATTTCGGCGCGGTAGGCGTCCATCGCCTCGGCGAGGCCAGCCCGCTCCTTTATTTTGACTATTTCCAGGTGATGCCTGAGCAGTTTTTCCTGTTCGGCCAGTAAATCCAACTGCATGTTGCGCTGAGCGATGTCATAGACCGACTGCACGGTGCGCAGGACAATGCTGACCTGCTGGGCATAGTAGGCCGATTGCGCCGATTGCAAGGCGTACAGGCTGGCATCGACGCCGGCCATGGCGTATTCCTTGCCGAGACCACGCAACAGCGGCACATCGAGACCGACGCTGACCAGCGAATAGGGCGTGCCGCCCAACTCGCCAACCGACGGACTCAGCGAGGCGGTGACGCCGCTCGCGAGCATTTTGCTGCCACGGGCGCCGACGAGCCAGGTCTTCCCCGACGAGGACGAATCGGCGCTCAGTTGTGTCGAGGGAACCACCTTCAGGTCGAAGGCGCTTTTCGCCGAATCGACGGCCAACTGACTGCCCTTGACATTCAGCTCGCCCTTGGCCAGGTCGCGGTTGTGGGCCAGGGCGTACTGAATCGCCTCGTCGAGGCTGAGATGCAACTCCGGCGCCTTGGTGCCGGCGAACGACACGACGCCAAACAAGAGACAGGCAATGGTGGTTAGGAAAAAAGCCGTCGCCTTCATGCCGCCTTTCCCCTCCTAATACAAAATCTGTCTGGGGATGCGACCCAGCGCTACCACGATAAAAGAGAAGCAAGAGAGGATGAAGAGCACGGCGATGCCCAGAGCCAGGCCGCGCCGCTCGATAATGAAGCGGCAGCGGGCATAGACGACGCCCAGCATCGGTAGAATTGGGAACAGATAACGGCCCTGGGATTGGAAATCCTGCACCCAGGAATGCCAGATGGCGACAGCGATTAATCCTGCCACCAGAAAAATGGTGACGCCGGCGTGACTGCGATGATACCAGGTGCCGCGCAAGAGAATATTGCCAAAGAAATAGACCAAGAGCGCCACCCCGGTCCAGCGCACCAGATTGTAATAAAGATCGCCGCTGATAATGGTGTGGTAGCCGTACATGCCAAACGAGCACATGAAGGTCTTTTCACACCAGCGGTCCTTGTGGATGATGTCGCTGAGAGTAAGGCCCCTCGCTTTTTTATGCAGGAGTGGCGCTTGCTTTTCTACCGGCGTATCGGGATGATAGGCAGGTAGAGCCTTCTGCAACTGCATGGTGCGCTGCATGGCCGGGAAGTTCCAGTCGTTGGCCTGGTAATCCAAATATTTTTTTACCCCCAGCGGAGCGAGACCGATGAGACAGACCACGGCCAGGCGTTTGGCCAGCCGCCGCCATGCTTCACGGGGGTAATCCTTGAAGATGTCAATGGCCAGAAAGAGCAGCGCGGCAAACGTAAAAATCAGATAATTTTCCTTACTCTGGAGGACGAGCGCCGCCACACAGACGAGCAAGAATCCTCGTAAAAACCAGGTAAGGCTGGGCTGATCACGCAGAAAACGGTGCAGCGGGCTTTCTGGCTCGATCAACAGCCAGGCGGCGAGGAAGGCGGCGAACAGGGCCAGAGCGTCGGAATTGCAGTAGGAAAAAATATACCAGATCTGCGGCGAGATGAGGAAAACGGCGGCCAGGTAGCGGCTGGGCTGGTTTCTCAAGGCGATCAGGGCAATGGCGGCAAATAGCAGCAAATTCAAGAGCCGCGCCGACTGGGTATGGCCGATGTGAAAAATCTCGGCCAGCCGCATCATCTTGCCGTTCAGCAAATAATAGATTTCATTTTTTGACAGGCGCGTGATGCCATAGGGGCTGTAACTGTCGGCGATGGCCGGGTCGTCGAGACGCGGCGGCGTCGAATGGCTGGCGTAGTAGTCCGAGGCGGCGATATGGACGTATTCATCGGGGTGCACGTCGTAGAGGCTGATCCACGACATGGCGGCCACCAGCCCCAGGGCCACGAGCAGCGCCACCGGCACATAATCGAGGTTATCGGCCAGCGGCGACAAAGCCCAATAGACCAGCCCGAGCAAAATCAAAAGCACCGCCACCCGCGCCAACTCCAGCCAGACATTGACATGAACCGGCATCGAACGCAATTCGAGCGGCAACAGGAAATTGCCGTCGCCGCCGCTGGTGGTGATATTGAGGCCGTCGGCAGTGACGGCATGGTCGCCGATCTGCTCGAGAGGTTGCAGCTTGGCCAAAGTTTCCGGGCTGTTCAGGGCAATCGGCTCAAGGCCCATCTGGCTGATCACGAGCGATTGAATGCGGCTCGATCCAGCATACTCCACCGGATCAATGCGCAGGCGTTCCCTACCGTGCAGATTGGTCAAGTAAAAGCTGTAATCCTGTCGCTCCGGCGTCACCCGCACCCCGACCATATTTTTCTCCGAAAACGGCGCGTCCGCCTTCGCCCAGTAAATTTTGAACCAACTCGGCCGCTCGACCTGCAACCGCAGCTCGACATGGGCAATGTTATAGGCCAAGGTGTAATACAGCGTCAGGGCCAAGAGAGAGAGCAGGCCAAAAAACCAGTGTCTTTTCAGCATTTACGCAGAGTTTCCAGTTTTTCGTGGAGAGTGAATTTGATGAACGCCTGACGCGATACGCCGATTTTGTCCGCCTGCCGGTCAATGGCTTGCACCATCCAGGCGGGGACATCGACGCTGACGCGCTTGGGTTCAAGGTTCAAAGGCCGAGTGGAGTCATGGTCGATATATTCGCTCATATCTTCGACGCTGTCGAACAGGCGATCAAGATCTTCCGCAGGCAAGCTCTTGTCCATAATCGGCAACCTCCTCTTTTCCGGATCGTATTCGTATCGCGTGGAAATATCGTAATGGAAGTGTGCTATTTGTCAACAGAAAAGGCACAGTTTACCCTCCCCTGCCCGCGTCAGCCGTTCAATGTCGTCTGCCCCTTTGCCCGTTCGTCCTGAGCTTGTCGAAGGACAAAAGGGCAGGGATGTCCTGAATCTCCCCAATAGTCCGATAAAATGCTTGCGGCGGCAACCGGCATACGATAGTTTGGCCCGGTATCGGCGAGCCGGGAAAGCCTATCGCGCCGATCGCTGATTTTTTCACCCTCTCCCAGGCATGGAAGAGGGCGCAAGGCAAACTAGCAAGGAGGAATGCGTGGCCGAGAGCGATTGCGGCATCATTTTGGCGGGTGCGGGTATCATGAGCGCTACCCTGGCTGGCTTTATTACGCTGCTCGAACCGGACTGGCCGGTGACGATCTTCGAGAAATTGCCGAACCCGGCCTTGGAAAGCTCGAGTCCGTGGAACAACGCCGGCACCGGCCACGCCGCCCTGTGCGAACTGAACTACACGCCGGAGAATAGCAAAGGCCGCATCAACATCGACAAAGCCGTCGCCATCAATGAGCAATTCCAGCTTTCACGCCAGTTCTGGGCCGCCCTCGTCCGCGACGGCCACCTGACCGCCAGCGATTTCATCCACGCTGTGCCGCACATGAGTTTTGTCCGTACCCCGGAGCATGTGCGTTTTCTTACCGCCCGTTACCAGGCGCTGCAAAGGCATCCGCTGTTTAGCGGCATGGCGTTCAGCAACGAGGCGAGAGTCATCCAGGATTGGGCGCCGCTTTTGATCGAGGGGCGAGACCCGAAGGAGCCGGTCGCCGCCACCTTCATCCGCCAGGGAACCGATGTCGATTTTGGGGCGCTGACCGAGGGTTTGCTGCGCTTCGGCGAAAAACGCGGGGTCGTGGTCCGTTATGACCACGAAATTGTCGGCATCAGCCGTGGCGCCGGCGGCCTCTGGCGCGTCACGACGCGAGCGGCGGACGGTTCGCGGCAAAGTCATACCGCCCGCTTCGTTTTCCTCGGAGCCGGCGGCGGTACCCTGCCGCTGCTGCAAAAATCCGGCATCCCGGAGGCGCGCGGCTATGCCGGTTTCCCGATTAGCGGCCAATTCCTGTGCGCCACAAAACCACAACTGGCCGCGAGGCATCTGGCGAAAGTCTATGGCCAGGCCGCCCTTGGCGCGCCACCGATGTCGGTACCGCACCTCGACAGCCGTTATGTAGCCGGAAAGCGGCATCTGCTCTTTGGCCCCTATGCCGGTTGGTCACACAAATTTCTCCGCCACGGTTCCTGGTTCGACCTGCCCGCCTCCTGCCGTCCCGGCAATCTCGTGCCAATGCTGGCGGCAGGGCTGAAAAACGTCGGTTTAGTCAAATACCTGGCCGGTGAACTGACGAAGACTCCGGCCCAGCGCCTCGACGTCCTGCGCACCTTTTATCCGCAGGCCAAGGCCGCCGACTGGAAATTGATCACCGCCGGGCAGCGGGTGCAGGTGATCAAGGCGGGGCCCGGCGGTGGCGCGCTGCAATTCGGCACCGAAATGGTTATCACCGCCGACGGCTCGCTGGCCGGCCTGCTCGGCGCTTCGCCGGGGGCTTCGACGGCGGCGCCGATCATGCTGCGATTTTTGGAACGCGCTTTCCCGGAACGATTCGCTGGTCCGTGGCGGCCCATTCTCGACCACCTGATCCCCACGCGCCATGTCAAGTTGAGCGATGACGCCGTCCTGGCCAAAAAAACACTACAGAGCACGGCGGAGACGCTGGGCTTGCAAGCCTGATCTTCCCAGCCTTCCTATTATTTGACCTGCCAATCGGTAGCGCCGCTGCCAGTCGTAATATCCACTGTCGATACCACCGGCGGGATCGTTACGTCAGCGGGCGTATCTGTAAGTACCGTGCCGGGAGCGCAGGCAGCACCTTTAGCCGGGGTCGTTTTAATATACACATTCGTCGAGTCATCATCCATGGCGAAGCAGCTATCGCCGCTGGCATGTTTCGTAACCGCCACCCAGGTTGCCGCCGTCTCGGCGCCATTGTTCGGTGCGGTATTGGTATCCACGATAGCCGACACGCCATTGCTCAAAGACATCATATCGCCTTGCGGGTTACCCGCATTGCTGATTGTGCAAAGCATGGGCACATACGTCGTATCGCCACCGGTAACAAGCTTTCCCTTAGCACTTTCGTACCCGCCGTCCTCGCAATTCAATGTATTTGCCTTGCCCTGGAAACTCACAGCGAATTTCTGCGATGTCGCGCTCATATTCGCTTGGGTTGTGGCCACGTTTCTCAGGTCACTCAGGGCGCTGGCGTTAAAAGCGCTGATACGGTAGGTTTTGAACTTCGGAATCGCGATAGCCACCAGAATACCGATGATGGCAACGACGATTAACAACTCGACCAGGGTAAAACCTTGCTCGTTCCGCGACTTCTTCATTGGCACGTTCTCCTTGAATTGGCTTGGGGTATCGGCTCGTCTGGCCGGCGCTCATCGCTGTGGTATCTGCCATTGCCAGGTAAATTTCAAACTATCCTTATCTCCCTGTTTGAATACATGATTCATCAGCTTGAATACATGACATATAAACACAGCCGGCACTAGACTGTCAATAGTCTTCTTCTCAGGTTTTCAACCAAAACCTTGTCCGGCCAAGGAAGTATCTTGACAACAATGGATTCTGACGAAGGGGGTACGGAACAATAAAAAAAGCCGGAATCCTTGATTTCTCTTAAGGATTCCGGCTTTGCTGAGCCGCTTTTGGCAACATATGGCGGAGCGGACGGGACTCGAACCCGCGATCTCCGGCGTGACAGGCCGGCATTCTAACCAACTGAACTACCGCTCCAGCGTTTATGCCCGATGGTGGGCGAAACAGGGATCGAACCTGTGACATTCGGCTTGTAAGGCCGACGCTCTCCCAGCTGAGCTATTCGCCCCAGGCAACAAAAACGTAACCCCATTATTTACCGGCTTCTTCCGCTGGCGTCAAGGGAAAAGTCCGGGGAAAATCCATTGTGAGGATCAACGCCCCTTCACCGGCCAATCAGCCGCAAAAATTCCTCTTCGCTGAGGATAGTTTTGCCAAGCTCCCGCGCCTCTTTCAGCTTTCCCCCAGCCTTGTCGCCGGCCACCACATGCGTCACCTTCTGGCTGATGGCGCTGGCCACCTGGCCGCCGTGTTCCTTCACCAGTTTTTTCGCCTCGTCGCGGTTCAAGTGGCTGAGACCGCCGGTGAAGACGACGGTCATGCCGGATAAGGCCCCGCCCGCTTTCATCAGGGCCGGCTTCACCACCACACCTACCGCCCGCAAATCGGCGAGCAGCGCCCGGCCGTCCTCTCGCGCGAAGAATTCGCTGATCGAGCCGGCGGCTTCGACGCCGATACCGTCAATGGCCATCAACTCATCTTTTGTCGCGGCGGCCAGTTGCTCAAGACCGGCGAAATGGCTTTCCAGGGCGGCGGCGGTGACTTCGCCGACATGGCGGATGCCGATGGCGGCGATAAAGCGGGCAAGGGTTGGCTCTTTGGCCGCTGCGATGGCGGCGATAACGTTTGCCGCCGACTTTTCCCCCCAGCCATCGAGCGCCGCCAGTTGCTCAGGCCGCAGCCGGTAGAGATCGGCGATACCGTTGACGAGGCCGGCCGCGAATAGCTGTTCAATGGATTTTTTCCCCAGACCCTCAATGTCGAGGCCGGCCTTCGAGGTGAAATGGGCCAACTCACGGCGCCGCTGCGCCGGGCACAGGGGATTGCCGCAGCGCAGTACCGCCTCGCCCGGCTCTCTGGCCAGCCCGGCGCCGCAGGAAGGGCATAGCGCCGGCATCCGTACCGGTTCGGCATCGGCCGGGCGGTGTTCGATGATAACCTTGACAATCTCCGGGATGACGTCACCGGCCCGCTGTACCAGCACCGTATCGCCCAGGCACAGGTCTTTGCGGCGGATTTCATCCTCGTTGTGCAAGGTGGCGCGGCTAACGACGACGCCGCCAATCGCCACCGGCTCGAGCATGGCCACCGGCGTCACAGCGCCGGTGCGCCCGACCTGGAATTCGACGCCGGCAAGGATGGTCGTCGCCTGCGAGGCGGGAAACTTCCAGGCCACCGCCCAGCGCGGCGACCGGCTTTTATCGCCGAGACGTTTTTGCAGGGCCAGATCATCGACCTTCACCACCATGCCGTCGATTTCATAGGGCAGAGAATCTCTTCTCTCGGCCAGGTCATGAAAGGCCGCGACCACGGCATTGATATCGGCGCAGAACCGCGACAGCGGGTTGACCGGCAGACCGCACCCTCGCAAAAAGGTGAGTGCCGCGCTCTGGCTGGCAAGACCGTGTTGCCCGGGATCGGCCAGGGCGTAGGCGAAAAAACGCAAAGGGCGGCCGGCGGTGACGCTGGGGTCGAGCTGGCGCAGGGAGCCGGCGGCGGCGTTGCGTGGATTGGCGAAGGGCTCCTTGCCCGCCACCCGCTGCTGGCGGTTCAACTGGCTGAAGCCTTCCTTGCCGATAAATACCTCGCCGCGCACCTCGAGGCGGCCCGTTACCGGCTGGCGCAGGCGCAAAGGAATATCGCCGATGGTCTTCAGTTGCGCCGTGATGTCCTCGCCGACGAGGCCGTCACCGCGGGTGGCGCCCGCCGTCAGTATCCCGTCGATATAGACCAGCTCAACGGCCAGGCCATCGAGTTTCGCTTCGGCGACATAGGCGATTTCCCCATCGTATTGCAGAAACTTTCCGGTGCGGCCGGCGAAGTCGCGCAGCTCGCCCTCACTGAAAACATTATCGAGGCTCAGCATCGGCAGCCGGTGCGCCACCTGGCGAAATTCCGGCAAGGGGGCGCCGCCGACCCGCCGGCTCGGCGAATCCGCCGTCACCCAGTCGGGATGCTCGCCCTCGATGGCCAAAAGCTCCTGAAAAAGCCGGTCGTATTCACCGTCGGCAATGGTCGGCGCGTCGAGGACATGGTAGCGGTAGGCGTGCTCATGCAGCAGCGAGCGGAGTTCGGCAAGCCGTTCGGCGAGCCGTTCAGCCTGCTGTTTGGCGAGCCGTTCGGCGGAGAGGTTTTCGACATTCATGGCGGGTAAAGTCAGTGAAAAAACGACAACGCGGCGGTGGAAAGGAGCGACCTTGCCACCACCGCGTCGATAAAAACAGCGGGCATTTATACCGCCTCAGTGTCCTGCGTCCATATGGCCGCGAAAATACTTTTCACCCAAAAGAAAGAACAAACCGCAGAAGGCGAAGCCGCCCATGGTGATCAGGGATTCGACGCAAGACGGCGTGTAGCTGTACATCTCCGGATAATCGACGAGACCCATATGGGCGAACGGCGGCACCAGTTGCCCGACCACCACCAGATCGTAGCGCATGAAGAAGATGCCGATTACGGCGGCGACCGAGGCGATGAAAATCACCCGCAGGCTTTCGGCCCTAACACTTAAAATTAAGAAGAAAGGCAAGAGCAGCCCCAGGGTGATTTCGCCGATCCAGAAGTTGACCGTGTACGGCCCAGAGAGCAGATACATCATCGGCTCGTAGTCGCCCGGCATATTGCCGGTAACGCCGGCGATCATCTTCCAGGTGGTGAAAAACAGCACCACGGCCATCATCAAGGCGGCGAATTTGGCCACACTTTGCAGCGAGGCTTTCAGTTTGGCGTCGAAGGTCCAGCCGTTAAAACGATAGGCCAGGTAGGTGAAAAAGAGAATGGCCACGCAACCGGACATGGCGGCCGAGATAATGAAGTAAACCGGCATAAATGGCCCATGCCAGAACTCGCGGCCACCCAGGAGACCGAAGACGGCGCCGAGATTCGAGTGGGCGGCAATACCGGTAAGAAGGCCGGCCAGGCCGCAACCCAGGGCCGCTTTGTGGTTATTCAGTTGCAGCATGATGAATTCGGCGATCATGAACACCAGATACAGACCATACAGCGTGCCCATCCACCAGATATTCGAGGTCAGGTTGAAGCCGATGACATTGGCAACCGGCATCCGCCAGGCATTCTCAATCTCGAAAGCGATGACGAGGAAGCCGGAGACAATGGTGATGATGGAGAGGAAAACCGCCCGCTTGGCAATCGGCATGAAATTTTCAAAGCCGAAAACATGACCGATCGAAGAGACGATGCACAAACCGGTCGAGGTGACGACGAAAAAGACGTAGGCGGCGATGAGAATCCCCCAGGGCACGCCGCGACTGGTGCCGAAGGTGTGCTCATGGCCAGCGTAAAGAGAATACAGGCCGCTGCCGATGCCGACAAGCGACAGGATGGCCAAGATGACGACGCTGATGGTGAAGAGGTTCTTCTTCTCTACAGTCAGGCCGCCGTCTTTCGGAAAAATGCTGAGAACGGTGTCGATATAACTCATAATTGGCTCCTCATCTTTTCAATGGCTAGGGGTTAGAGCCTTGTTGTCGGCTTGTTGCAGGCGTTTCTGACCGAGGGTGCCGATGTGGCAGGCTGTGCAGCGGGTCTTCGCGGCAAAGGCGGTGTCGCCGTCATGGCAGGCGCCGCAGTAACCGCCGGCGTAGATCTTCGCCATCGTGAAATCGTCTTTTTGCTCGGCGGCGCCGGCCTCTTGCGCAAATAAACTGTCATGGCAGGAATCGCAGGCCAAACCGGCGCCCATGGTATGGGTCGGGTGGCTGAAAGACACGCCTTTCACGGGTTTTTCCCAGAGAATCGGCGCCTTCGGGCCGTAGGTATCCTCGTCGTATTCCTGGGCCGCCTCTTTCTTCGTCTCAGCCGTGAGCGCCGCGCCTGCGCAAAAGAGCGCCAGCAGGAGCAGAGAAATTATTTTTATCGGTTTCATCGTATTCTCCTTGGGCGCATCAGGCGTTGGTGTAGAAGACATTGGGCAGGGCGCCCACTTCCGGGCGCAGCACCCAGACGAGGGTGTCTGGAGTGTGGATCAGTTGATACACCCGGCTCTTCGGATCGGCCAAATTACCGAAGACACGGACCTCCGCCGGGCAGGCGGCGACGCAGGCCGTGGTCGTCTCGCCCTTTGACAGCCGCGATTCCAAGCAGAAATCGCACTTGTCGATGGCGCGTTTTTCCTCTTGAAAATAGCGGGCGTTGTAGGGGCAGGCGGTCATGCAGGTTTTACAGCCGATGCAGCGGCTCGGCTTCATCATGACGATACCGGTCTTTTTGTCTTTCCAGGTGGCCGTGGTCGGGCAAACGCGGACGCAGGGCGGTCGGTTGCAGTGGTTGCACAAAACCGGCATGAAGGTGGTCTCGTGCTTGTCCTCGGCGAGCGCGCGGCGGCGCTCCAAGATGGTGGTGCGGTAGCCGTAGTCGGGCACGTGGTTGGTGGTTTTGCAGGCTTCCTTGCAGCGTTCGCAGTCGATGCACCGGTTTTCGCGGAGGACCATCGAATAATGCGGATTGTAGGGGTATTGCCCAACCACCGGGATGGTACCGGCACTCGCTTCAGCATCGCGCGCCGAAACCAGCGACAGCACAGTGCCGCCGAAGTAGAGGCCGGTGATCGCCAGCCCCAGGCGGAGGAATTTTCGCCGTTCTTGCGAGGTGATGGCCGACATATCCTCTGACGGCAACCGCTGTAGTTTTCTCATGTCCATAATGCACTCCGTTTCAAGTCCGAAATAACGAAAAGGCCGGGTCACGGCCACGGATTCGCCTTGGCCAGGCAAGAAATGGTATTCTACCCTGTCCCGTTCGCGGGAAGCAAGAGAAAGGAAGACATGGCCCCCAGCGGTAGGCGATTCAAGGTGCGGAATCCTCCCCCGCTGCCAGAATCCCCGGCGGCAGCGGCGGCGTTTCCTCACCGCCCAGCATATAGCCGCCATCCAGGCGCAGCACCGCCCCGGTCATATAGGTCGCCCGCAGCGCCAGGAAATACACGGCTTCAGCCACTTCTTCAGGTTTCCCCCGGCGGCCAAGCGGCGTATGGCGGTCAAGCGCCGCCCGCTCCGCTTCACTCAAGGCCGCCCAACCCCGCGTCCCCTCGCCATGACGCGATTCGACAAAACCCAGCATCAGCTCATTGACGCGGATAGCGGGCGCCACCGTCCGCGCCCAGGCTTCGGTCAAGCCAGCGATGGCGCGGTTGGCAAGGCTGTATCCTTCGCTGAAAAATGGGGCGGCGGCGCCGGCACGCCCGCACAGGGCGGCAATCGACGAGATATTGACCACCGCCGCCCGCTCGCGGCGCTGTAACAGCGGCAGGGCACGCTCAAAGAGCAGGCGCTTGGCTTCGAGCGTGGTGGCGAATTCCCGCCGCCACTGGCCGGCGTTGATCGGCAAATCGTAGGAGCCATGCACCACCGGCATGCCGCCGCGTTCGATGTTGTTGATGAGGATATCGAGGCCGCCAAAACGCTGGCCGATACCGGCGCACAGTTCCGCCACCCGTTCCGGCGAGCGCAAATCACAATCGGGCGTCCAGAAACGGTCGCCATTATCGGGAAATTCGCGGCGCAACTCGGCCACCGACTCCGGCCAGTCGAAAACCGGCATGATCAGACGGCAGCCGTCCTCGGCGAAACGGCGGGCGATGGCCCGGCCAATCGGACGGGCGGCGCCGGGCAGCAGAACGGTATGGGTGAGGGACATGGGCGGTCCTCGGTTAAGGTTGTCCGGTAAGGCCAAAAGCATACCCGAAATCGCGGCGGAGAACGCGCTCTTTTCGTCGGCCGCGTCCCCGGCGGCGCCTCTCCTGGCAAGGCTCCCGCCTTCATTGACCTTGCGTTTCGCCATGAATCGGGTAATATATTTGTTTCGTATTTTTTCACGTCGTCCAGTCCGGTTCCATAAGGGCGCACATCCCTATTTTCTTTCCGACCAACTCATAAAGGATTCACCGACATGCAAGTGAGTATCCAGTCAACCGGCGTCCTTGGCCGCAGCATCACCATCACCCTGCCCGCCGCCGAGGTTGCCCCGAAACTGAAAGCCGAATATGAAAAAATCCGTCAAAATGCCCGGATGGCCGGCTTTCGCAAGGGCAAGGTGCCGATGGACGTCATCGAAAAGACCTACAAGCCGCAGATCGAAGCTGACCTCGCCGAGAAATTGATTCAGGAAAGCTACTTCGACGCCATCGGCAAGGAAGATATCGACCCGGTGACGCATCCGGACATCACCGATTTCAAATACAATGCCGACGGCTCATTCACCTACGACGCGGCGGTGGAAGTCCGCCCGGTCTTCACGCTGGCCGAGTACAAGGGCATCGAGGTGGAAACGCCGGTGATCACCATCAGCGACGAGGAAGTGGCGGCGGAAATCGAAAAGCTGCGCCATGAGCTGGCCGCCCTGCGCGACGCCGGCGAACGCCCGGCGGTGATGGGTGACGTCGTGCTGATTGATTTCCAGGGTTACTTCAAGGGCAATTCGATCAAACAGATCAAAAACAGCGATTTTTCGCTGGAGCTCGGTTCCGGCAAGCTCGAGCCGGAGCTGGAACAGAAGCTGGTCGGCCTGAAAAAAGGCGAGGAAATCCGTCACGAAATCGACTACCCGGAAACGAATCCCAACCCATTTCTCAAGGGCCGGAAAATCGAGTTCCGCATCAAGCTGAAAGAGGTGAAGGAACGCCTGCTGCCGGAAATCGACGACGAATTCGCCAAAGATGTCAGCAACACCTTCAAGACTCTCGATGACCTGAAATTCTCCATCCGCGAGCGGCGGATGCAAGAGCGCCTCGCCCAATCCGAGGGCGCGGTCATTGACAAAATGATGCAGACGCTACTCGAACGGCACGACTTCGAGGTGCCGAAACGCCTGGTCGATTTTGAAGTCCGGCAGATGGTGAAAGAGGCGGAGGAGCGGCTGAAACGCCTTGGCGTCACGCCGGAAGCCGCCGGCCTCGATCTGAAAAAGTTCGCGGAAAACAGTCAGGAAATGGCCGCGAAACGGGTGCGCGGCGACTTTATTCTGAAGAAAATCGCCGAGGTGGAAAGCATCAAAGTCGATGACGCCGATATGGAGCGCGGCTTCAAGCGCATCGGCGACCAGTACCGCATGTCGGTGAAGGAAGTGAAGGAATTTTTCAAAAGCCGCGACGATCTCCTGCCCCTGATGAGCGAACTTTTGAATGAGAAAATTCTCAACTTCCTGAAAGAAGCGGCGGTGCTAAAACCCGCCGGGGCGGCAACGGAACCGCCAGCGGAACCGCCAGCGGAACCGCCAGTGGAACCGCCAGCGGAACCGCCAGTGGAACCACCAGTGGAACCATCCAATGAAAAGTCCGCCGAAGACGATAAATAAACCCGCCGCCTCGTCTGGCGGACTATTTGACAGATG
>Ga0209629_10002016_pt1 | contig 13463 bp, 10 predicted proteins | sample TergutCu122P5_FD_187286 | JGI IMG/M metagenome (GOLD analysis project Ga0209629, IMG submission 187286) | Cubitermes ugandensis P5 segment gut microbial communities from Kakamega Forest, Kenya - Cu122 P5 (SPAdes) (version 2) | ecosystem: Host-associated > Arthropoda: Insects > Digestive system... | reverse complement strand
TGTGTGTGTGTGTGTGTGTGTGTGTGTGTGTGTGTGTGTGTGTGTGTGTGTGTGTGTGTGTGTGTGTGTATTTATATCAGTACAATGCAACTGAATGCAGTTTTTCAATGTTTTGAATTTTGTCCTCTTGTCTACTGTTTGTAAAGAATAAAATCAGTGACAATCAAAGTGACAGCGTTTTTAGAATGTGTTTTGATGACTTTTACTGCAAGAATAAAAAATTATGTCAGAATTATTCAAACGAGTACGTTTTGTAAAGACGTGTTAATTTTTCCCTCTTTTATGCTGTTTCCAGAGGATGAGACAAGTAACTTTTTGTCCAAGTGACAGTGTTCATAGAATGCATTTTGATTACTTTTACCATGTGAATAAAGAAACGTATATGTCCGTACAAAAAAAAATGAATGCGATTTTTAAAACTTCTGAATTTTGTCTTCTTGTTTGCTGTTTCTGTTAAGTATAACCAGCTGTTCTGTCATTCATATAGAATTTGTATTTATTTAGAAAGTACAAGTACTTCAAGGGAGCCAGTTATTTTCTGCTAAACCTTAAAAGTTGAAATTATTATTGTTGTAACTTGATGTGTAGAAGAATAGAATAGAATAGAATAGTTAATGAGTTTGAGCCCTTTCATTCGCGACGCACATAGGCCTCTGACAGGCCCTTTGTGCATCTTAGACTGAAGTCCAAGTCATGGGAGCCCTGTCCCTTTAATAAAGTTTCAGATTGCCCCCAGGCATAGACTTCTGACATTCTCAGGGTCCAAGAAAATGGAATCCAAATAAGTGTGTGTATGATCATCACCAAAGCTTCACACTCACACAAAACATGAGCTGAGGTCCTCTCATCTGCCCCACACCTTCTACACATGGGACTGTCAATCAGCGCCATTATGTAGAGATGTCTTCTCAGGGTGTCGTTTCCAGTAAGAAGGCCAGTAACTACCCTGAAGTGCATCCTCTTAAAGGACAGTAGCCCAGTCTTAGCAGCAGAACTAGGACCCAAGATCAGTTCTCGAGCCTCTCTCTGAGTGCTAGTAAGCCCCCACCACAATATCACGTGTTGATTAACGATCCAATACCTGATCTTTTACTTTATATTCTTCCTCGAGATCCCCAAGGTTGGTTCCAGCCTAACAAACTGGTGAATAGAACCCTCCTTTGCGAATTCTTAAGCAGTTTCTTTTCCACATATTCCAGAGTGTCTGTGGACCCAAGAGAGTCCCAGAGAATGGAAAACTTGATATGTAACTGGGTACACAAATTTTTTGAGGTTTGTTGCAACTTAAACATGCTCGGAATTAGAAAGTGTAATTTTTTTAGTTATTATTCGATTTATGCTAATACAACTTTTATAGGACCAAATTTTTGTCTAATATTTAGTTTGTGAAATTATATCAGTAACCCTGTATTTCATTAAATAATGAAACTCAATAAGGAACTTAATTTTTAAAGGAAAATGTAATTCATATATGTTCACAAGACTAACAAAATATTCAGACATGCAAACTATATTACTGACTGTGACATGAAAATACTAGAGGTGCCGTCTTGAATTGACATGACATGACTTCATTGTGCTTAAAACGGAAAAGGAAACTCTTTTGTGTGTTATATGTTACTGTTTCACTGCTTATCAGGTAAGTAATATTGTAGGTTGTAACCTTCTAGGTTTTTAGACTGTGTTGTTGCATGAGTGGTTATCATCACAACAGGAGAATTGACTGTCGTGATATTCCAGATAGAAGTTATACTGAGGCCATGGAGAGAAGTGCCATGGATTGGATGATGGGGAAAATAGCACTTAAGATTTCCCACCCTATGCTTGTGTTTGTGTTGTCTTCCAACCCTCTCTGGCCTGCCCAATCAGATTATAGCACTTACCATGAGTGTAGGTTATCATGTGTTTATCACTGCCAGCATCTGTGAGAACATGATGGTTAGCTGGCTGGAATGGAATACAGTGGAGTGTGCTGGTTGTGGAAGCATAATATTTGAGGAGAGATGTGGAGGGGACTGATCCATGGGACGTCTTGATATAGCCTGAGAATAGTACCATTCTTATGTGGTTGGGCTACATAGGAAGTGTGAATGATTGTGTTCCCCATTTTCCATTTCCCTGGACAGGTTTTATTTCCCATCCCTATCTGAGACAATCTTCTTATTTACTTGGCCTGAACCCCTCAATTTCTGTGTAACGTGACGTCCCAACTCCCCTTACTTCCACCCTGATGGTGGAGGTAGCACCCACAAGGTTACATGGGATATGAAGCCTGAAAACTGCAGTCTAAATTCTTACTACCACAAAAGTCTCAAATTTCAGTCACGTACCAAATTTTCAACTTCATTGATACATTACCTGCAATTATGGATGCCATGCCCTTAGCTTGCACTACGGCAGTCACAACTGACCCCTTTCTTATGCTCTGGTATGTTTCTCTTTCACTGCCTTGTGTTTGCTGATTGCGTGCAATCTTTAAGACTGTCTGCTACTGTTTCTTGGTGCCACACTACCCCCACTATAACTCATGGTACTTGCACATGTGAGATACAAACTTCACAGTCTTCTGGGCAGTGACATACTATAATTTGGTGGATAGGTACATTTTTCCCCACTAAAATGACATTTCTAACCTGTAGTTGGAGGCAGCATTTACCTCCCAAATACCACAGATCTGCATCTCAGAAAACTATAATTGCAATATTGACCACTATGAGAAACTGATATTTTACATGTGAAGGGGTTGGTCAGACTTCAAGTGAGGCATTTCCTATATGGCCATCTTTATAACCAAGAGTAGGATAAATGTGGAAGAATCCCTCAAAAGAAACTGACCAAATAATGCTGTCTTAAATAAATTCCCAGCTACCACATCATTGCATACTGAGAGTTTTTTTGAAGTGAGTATGCAGTTTAAACAATGGACATAGTAGAGAATTTGACAAATTTGCAGAATTTCAGCTTTACATTAACTTTTATCATTTAAAAGGCAAGAAGAAAACAGTGTAACTGTGGTAAAAAAAAAGAGTTGAGGAGTTTTGGCTTATAATGCATGAATCATTGAATGCTGCATTTTGAGGAATTAAAAAGATATTGAGGTATTAAAATGGTATGTGAGCATGAGCAGCGTACATAATCACTTTCTGCATTAAAACTTTCATGGCCTGCCCTTAGGCAAGAGGCATCTGGCTGTAAAACTGACATGAGTTTTTTGTGTGTGGAGGGGGGGATAACTAAATACGAATGTTAATGTTGTTATAAAACATAGTGATATAGAGACAACTGAATCCACCCTTCCCCCCATGTCTTTGGTCTCGAACAAATTACATAGATGGCAAAGCTGCCAAAGATGAAAGATATTTTCCTTTTGATGCACCATACATGAAATGAAAGTTACTCTCTTTTGAAATGTAACACCTTGCAGTCTGTTAGAAATGTGACAGCATTTAAGGAGAACCTGTTGCACTTATCATCTGGGTACATTTTGTCTACCCTGTTGATGATTACTGCAGGTTCCTCCAAAATATTGGTACACTTGTGGGAGACTATGTGGTTTACATTTCACAAGACAGTAAACATCATAGTCATTGCTGTGAGAAGCTCAGTTCTTAAATACCTGATGCAAGGCCAAATGTTGAGATATCTCTTCCTCACAAAAGCTAACTATTTAAGTATTGTTTTAAAATCTTTTATGATACAAACTTATCAGGGGACAGAAACTGTGTGAGAGTTGTGTACATATTTATCACTGAGATATTCACCAAGGATGTCCTGTTGTTTAGGTTAGATAGAAGGAATTGCAATGTGTGGAGATTTGGGAGTCCCTACAAGCCAGAAACCTGGCATAAAAATTTATGGGTTTATTGCTGGTGAGGTTTTTATTTGTAGATAAAGAGTTGTATTGGTTGATCTATACACCAAGAGGCACAGACACTGCAGTCTTGAGAGTCAGACAACTGTGTCAAGATGCAGATGATTTTCAGTTCTTTCAAAACAATCACTCCATCTATTATTGTGACTTGTATTGGAGATAGCATGAGTTAGCATATCCATTGCATCTTTATATGGCATAATTTCAGATCAGATGTTGTTGCATTTGTTGCTTCTATTTGCTATGTAAGTGTCATATCTTATGCAGGATCTGTCAGTTTAAATATTATGATTTTATTATGTATAGTATAATTCAAGTCTTGTTTTATGTAGTTTTATACATCTGTTCATATCATGAAGTACTGTTCTTTTGCAGTTCCTCCTAAGATCACTCCTTTCAGCTTCCGTTTGGATTTGCATCTTGGTGAACGTGTGGGCGTTCAGTGTGTGGTTAGCAAAGGTGATGCCCCACTCAGCATCCACTGGCTAAAGGATGGACATGAGTTGACACAGGGAGATGGACTCATGTTACGTACGCTGGACGAGTTTACAAGTGTTCTGAGCATTGGGGCACTTGCACCTGAACATGGGGGGAACTACACTTGTGTTGCCCGTAATGCAGCAGCCCGGGCAGCTTACTCTGCCCCACTCTCCGTGAATGGTACGGTGGCATATGTCCTTGTTTCATTAGCCTGGAGCTTGGAGGAGAATAGCGGACGCATAGAGAGTATGCAACACCACTGTTATCGTACCCTCATACTGATGTCTTCTTTCCATCTAAGTATCAAATTATTGCAGTTGATTTTCTAAATTAAATGTGTCAATATTATGACATTTTTTTTTTTGTGCTCTAAAGTGCATACAGTTTTTGGAACAAAATTAAATTGATCTTTTCTTTAAGTGTATCAGAGTTTAGTTTCGTGCATTTTGTTATTCATACCTTTGAGCTAACTAAGCTTCATATATCAGTTCTCAAGGGTTCTGAAGATGGCACGTTATCCCTAGGATTAACAGTTTTATTGACTTTGTCTGTTGTCTTGTGTTAAAAGATATGGTGGACAAAGTCCTGAAATATAATAATCCCAAGTTCTAGATAGCTGTGATCTGCAATATTTTTGTCATATTATGTAAAGCTTTCAGATACTTGAAATATATAATTTGTTCTAAGGAAACTCATTTCATATGAGGAAATCTATGAACATTCCCATAGTCTTCCCAGTTCATTATTCAAAGAATAATTCTCATGAAATTTACTAAACTAAAGTTTACGTCCTCAAAACATTTGAAGTGTTTTCTTGTGTCAGTGTAAATCAGTGCAGTCTTTCTTTCTTGACCTAACTACACAGGTGTGTGCTACATATTTGACATTTTCCCCATAATTTATTTTGTGAAGGGAAGAAGTATGCAGAATGAGACTTACCTAAATATAAAATTCAGTTCTGTGAGCAGATTATATGTCTCGTATCTTAGTAACATATTCTTCCAGTATGCACTAACCAATATCTAAAATTTCTTCATGTATAGATGGAAGGAAGTCAGATAAATGATTTACTGGAATAGAAAAGAAGAAGAGAGACTGGCCATCTCTTGAGCTTGTCCGTTTCACCACCAAGCCAAGGGAAGTACTGTAGAACTGTGTTGTGGCTTGAGTGTGTGCATATGGGTGTGTTTCAGTGCCTCCAGCAATCACACCATTTTCATTCGGCGAGTTGTCAGCAGGCGAACGAGCCAGGGTGACATGCAGTGTCAAACGTGGAGACCCACCACTTACCATCGCGTGGCTCAAGGATGCCCGCCCTCTCCAAAACCTAGGCCTGCATGATGACCTTGACCTCACGATCCAAGATAATGAAGAATTCTCTAGTGTCCTGGGGATACGTAGCGTTAGCTCTAGACATAGCGGCAACTACACCTGTGTGGTCCGCAATCCAGCTCAGACAGTCACGTACACGGCTCAACTGCTGGTCACTGGTAACTACTGTTGCAAGGGGTATGGGATATCATGGCATGTGGGCTACACTCGCGGGACTGTTTGATATGAATATGTAATTGTGAAAATACTGAGAGAAGTAAGATTCGAGTTCTGAAAATGTTAATGTAATCTACATTAAAGCCTGTAAAGTTAGTAACAGTTTGTTCTGGTAAAATTATGTGTTCATGGTGTGCACAGGGGCAGGTGTACTCTATTTTTGCTATTGTTTTGGTGAAATGTGTGCTATGTTTATTGTAAATACAAACTTTGTTTCATCTGTAATTTAACAGTCCCACAAGGTTGTTGACCTCTTGCCTTGACTCCCTGCACCCTTTCCACCCCAAATTCTGCCTACACCCAACCCTTTCCAAACGATATCTTTCCATTTCTTGCTTGCATGCTCATATGAACTTCTGACCTGTCTCGTGTTGCTTCGCAGTCCAGGAATGAGATAGCTGTTCATTACTTGACTATCACCGCCTTGGATGACTTGCGGTTGACAAAAGCCTTCTACTACTTCAAACAGTGCAGGTAACCTAATGCTTATTAGCATGCAGTGTATTTTTTTAGTCTAATTATCCTTCATTATGTTCCGATTGCTTCATGTGAGTATTTGTTGGTATGTATGTCTCTTGTTCATTTGTATTATTCCATCTTGCAGCCAACAACATTTCAGTTGTTAAAAACCTCACATTACAAGGCCAGCAACAACTGTATTCATCATTTTCTTGCACAGAGTCATGAGTTGTGACATGTTTTTTCAGCAAGCTGTTCACACCGTGTACAACTGTTGATTGCATCTGCACCATGAATATCAGAAATTGTTGTTCCAGTATGGCATCAGATGTATTAGATAAGGGAATTCAGCCCATTGAAAGAATGTAGAGAGTGGATGAACAGACACATATTAAAAATGTTACAGTTTTATTGTATAAGTTTATGATTTTTAATTGAATTTTCTCTGAAAGTAATGCTTTAAACATACAAAAATTTATGTTAACTGTTAACATTTTCTATGTGTCTCTGTTATGAGTATGTTGTGACTAACCTTTTGTATACATGCAGATAAGTGTGATTTATGATTTGCTTTCTTGTGATGCAGAAAATGTGAAATTGATTTACAGGCCTGAGCATTATAGCTAACACTTCATGTCATTCTCATTGTTATGTTAACAGTACATTTTGATTACTGTTTTATGCTTCTCTTTTAAATGGACAGAAAATTAATGACATGGCCTCCTGCTTTTACTTTCACGTGTAATACAGTACTGTTAATAGAGTAGGGGAATTTGAGAGGATTATAGAGCACTTTTGAGAATGAAACCACAGAACTGTGTGAGATGTTTGGATTGAATTTTTACCTGGGTTTCAGCCTTGCATGGCTTACACTGCCACTGTCAGTATAGCTGAAACAGACTGTGTCAGTAGAAATCACAAAGGCATCCAGTAATAATACAAAAATACAATGCTGAAGGGCTTTACATTGTGTGTGCTGCTTGCTTTAGGCTGTAGGAATGACTTGTTTGGGCTGTGATGTACAAATCGTAATGTCTGCCTCATCCATGACGTGTCTGTCCGTCTGTATAACTCAGCTTAGCTGCAGCCACGCACGATATAAATAAGCCAGCCATTAAGCAATAAAGCAAGTATTGCCTGTTATGTGCACTTCTCTGCTTGACTAATCTGGATGAGCCAACAAAGAACTGAGACAAATGAGAATATTGTGCAGCAACATGCAGAGTTGTTAGTCACACAGGACAGGTCCATGTTACTGTTATCACAATGCACTAATGGTGCCAAGCATGATGCAACAGTGAGTTAGGTAACAGCATGAGACTGTCCATCAGTTTGTAAAATCCACATTGACACTCCTTTCTGCACAAAGATTTCTCCATCTGTCTTTGCACCCCATTCTGCCTACTCACACATCCATGCTGAGGACTTCCTTCACATCTTAATATAGCAGTTTCCTAGAAGAAATTTTGAATTGTATGATTTTCATTGGTAAAAGAAAAAGTCCCTTTATATCTGTTGTACTTAATGGTTTAAAGAACAAATTGTCTTGTTACATTCTTAAAGCTTCCAAGTACACACTCTTAATTCTGTAGCCTTAGTAGTAACATTTCTATATAATTCAATTTTTGTGGTGAAGTGATTCAATCAAAAAAATTGTGTTAATTACATTCACATCATGATGTATAAAATTTGTCACATTTAACACACTTAAAGTAAATGGTGTTAAGTTGGCTGTTATTTTGTCTTCCCATATCTTGATTACTAGACTAATGACTATTTGTACTTCAACAGGAAAGTGTTCAAAAGCACACTACATCAAAAATCTAAAAAAAACTGGAAAATTCTGAAAGTCAGCTAAATTCATGCCAAGATTCTAAAGGTGACACTAGAATGTGAAAATGTACAAAAAAAGTGCTGATTTGGCTAGATGCTGTAACATTCACTCAACTATAACATCCAATGTTTCAGTCTACTGCTCCTCTTCGTAATTACCTGCTGAACATTTGGAATGACTGAAAAGTATATGTTAATATCTTATTATGTACATGAGTATAAACTGACACTAATTTCAGTGTGTTACAATTATAACTTCATTGCCCCTGAAATAATGGCTTTAAAACTCAGAGACAGAATACAGACATTTGATGCACTTACATTGCTTCCGCAGCTCTGAAAGAGTCTTCTCCTTGAGTAATTTCTTTATTTAACATACTGCCTACTAATGAAATAGAGTCATTGTGTTACATTGTATGCCCACAATAACTTGGCAAAGCATTCTGAAAACAAGTTGTTGAATACATACATTATAACCGGAACTGTAATCAATAGGTATGAAAGTTTTATGCCATGCCATGTGATTATTCACATAATTTGCAACACTTTGAATTAGGAACACCCATTTAAGTCTTCAAGTTTCAGTTGTTTTGTAAAGTCAAACAAGATCTTTGAAATATTGTTACCAATTTGAACAAGAAATATTAAAATATTGAAACCAGAAGATAAATCAGGTGGGTTTATTGATATTCGCATGGGCTGAGAATGGTAGGTAGAGTGGAAATGATTTGGACCTTGGATTTCAGTTCCTCCAACATGGGTTATTGAACCACAGAGTAGAGCAGCAAAACTTGGACACCAGGCTCTACTGGACTGTAAAGTTGAAGGATTTCCACAGCCAACTGTTGCATGGAAGAAAGCTTCTGGTGAGTAAGTGTAAGTGGTTTGCTTTCCTTTGAACTAATATGATCTTGTGCCAATACCTAAGCATATTTAATACTGGTTTTTTGAAGAAATGAATGAGGCTACTCTTGGAATATCTGCAGAACTTAACGGCCTTGACCTAATTGCTTCATTATAGCAAGCCAATGGATAACATTTCGGACTCCTTCAGTGTTTACTTCAATACAGTATAGATGAAATCAGTATGTCATTGCTGTGAACACAACAGAACACTTCACTTTGTTTTATTGTACTGTAATTTTCTCAAACATTCTTCATCTTTTATGCCATTACCTATGAGAACGCTGTAATAACATCATAGATGGTACCTGAAGCTTACAAAGTTTACAGCTTTATATATTAACAGATATATGTTTAGACTGCAGTATACATTGAGTTTAAAGGCTGGTTATTACCAGCTACACCTGTGGCTTCACATCACTGTGGTCTGCCTTACAAGGCACTACACACAATGTCTCTTCTTCACAGATTGAGGATAGGATGAAGCATCTGGCTGGAGGCCAAGGACAGTAGCATCAACAAATAACTTCATGAAACCAGAGTATATAATGCACTATAATGTTCATTTAATATGGATGTGGAATGCCTTCATAACATAAATAAATCTCCAAATATACAGTGAGCCATAAAAGAATAATACTCTTGGATTATAATACAATATTAGGATTGTTATTGTAATTATAATGTGATCTGTATCTATTGTGTGACAGTGATTTCACACTCATTTGTGGTTTTGTAGTGGACTCTTTGATAAAAAGTGAGCCCCACTTGCATGTGTTTACAAATCGATAATGCACCAGCTTTAAAATTTATTGTGTACTTTAACATAATGTGTAATGTTAATATTAATTTGTAAACACTGTAAGATTTAGTATGACCCATGAGTGATAATGGCATAAAAGGTGAAACATGTTGGAGAAAAATAAAATTAATTAAATTAATCATTGCAGCATTGGTGTCAAGAGTTGGTCTGTATTGAACTGTTATTGGTACATGCCCAATCATGCATCCCTTTAACATTCCTTCACTGTTGCTTCATATTACAAGATTAAAAGTACACTGATGTTCTTGGATAAAAAAACATACCATTTCTAACTTGGAAGTTCAGACAACCAGGCTATGACTTTTCTGATTCCTCCAATCCCTCTGTTCATAATCATTTTTAACATTTCATATCTTATACGAAATAAATTCTGCAGTTGATGCAGAGTAGGGTAACTGAGAAACATCCATGATTTGTTCCTCATTCAGATATAAAATAACAACAAAATTAAATATTTGACTTTTGAATACATTACAGGTGACAAGCCAGGTCAGTATCAGGAGGTGCTGGGACATCAGCTAGCACGTTTACTGCCCAATGGCTCATTGCTGATTGAATCGGTAGCACAAGAAGATGAGGGGCATTACATGTGTGAGGCTAGCAATGGTATAGGTGTCGGACTGAGTGCCGTGGTGCACCTCACTGTCCAAGGTATGTGCCAGCCGCATTAATACATTTCAAGCAAATGTGTTTTATTAATGTACTTCTTGCTTCATATGATTACCTTCTTGGTCTTTACTCTGTGTTCTTTGAGTCTGTTAAGATATTTCTGTGGAATATTCTGCCTTGTTTTTCAAGGTGACTGAATTTGGTGCAGATTGATCCTGAAACATTCCACTGTTCCAAATTCATCTTGAAGATGGAAACAGCGAGTTCCTTCCAAGTGTCAGAACAAAATCATTTTGCAGCAGGGTTTAAAAAGTCATAAGTACCATCATAGTATGAACAACATCCACTGTGAAAACCTAAAAAGTTGTACTATCTAGTTCCTGAATGTATATGTATTTGATTAACTCAGCGTTCCCCAACCAGGGTTTTCCATAACATCGTTAGGTATTCTGAATTCTTGGAATAAGTAAATAAAAATTTTCAAATACTGCAAAAATTTCCACATAACTTTCAAAATTTCACAGGAGATTTTGTCCAGTAATTGGTCATGCTGTAGTTCTTTCTGTGCCATAGCAACTGCCTCTCAGTTTTCTTTTGGCCATTTCATATTTAAGGTTATATTGTGTCTGTTTTCATAGGTAGGTGGTCCTCAGGATATGAAAAATTATTTTACATGTTCTCCCTTGGAAAAGGGGTTGGGAAACACTGGTTTGACTGCTTGCAGCTCTATATTAAAATAGTGTTTCACATGCTGGAATCTAGAAATCTCACAAATTCCAAATAATTGAACAGTCCCATTTCAGTCTCACAAATAACAAAAAAAGAAATACCTCTTTTTTTTTAATCATGACATTCATGGTTTGGGTTTAATTTGGGTATCCCCTACATGGCAATAAATAATGTAACTTTATGAGAAGTGGAATGAATGTGATTTTTAAATTTCATGTATGAGCTAGCAGACAAGTGCTTTTTGCACTGTTATTGCTTGTTAAAAGAGAAGAAAGTGAGATAATGAATTGCAAGAGTCTCTGATATGTTATTATAATTATTCTCAACCAGCTCCTGTGCATTTCAAAGTTCGGTCAAGAAAAGAGTTGGTACGTCGTGGCAGTTCAGCAGTTTTGCGATGTCAGGCTCTTGGAGATCTACCAATAAGCCTGACCTGGAGGAAGGAGGGCAGCTTTGTTGAGTTGCAGGGGAGAATCAGGTATTCTTTAAAAATAAACGTGTCATTAAAACATTTATGTTTTCTGTCACATCCAATATGATCTTCAGAAATGTTTTGTAACAGTGATTTACATATAGGTACCAACTTTTATATCCCATTCAAGAAAATTATATGTGATGTAATTTGCTGTGTTGAACTGCAATATATGTAATATATGTAGAACGAGCAGTGCAACATTGCAGTATATGTGGTTGCGGTCTCTGCCAACCTTTCCTCCGTTGGCCATAAGGATATTTGTAAGTTAGAACCCACTCATGTCAAGAACATATTCAGCAAAAGAGGGAAATATTACAATAATATGGATCCAAGGATGTCTCCAGTATAATGAATTTTATTGTCTCTTACTATGTTGAATACTGATATTTTTCCTGTCATATTGTGTTCTATATATCCACTTGTAAATTGGATTTGTACAACTCAAATGCAGTGTATACATATACTTATATATGCATACTCTTTGGATGGTTTAATTTGCATGCTTTCATTCTGTACTTAAGTAGGAATAATCTTTTGGGGAAACTCTACTGACATAGGTCATGTGTTTATATTACAAGAAAGGTTAGTTAGAGGAATGGATGGTGCTGGATCTAGAAGTTCATACAGAGGTCAAGAAATTTGATGCCTTACTTGCTCTTTGTCAATATATTTTTTCATTGATGGTGTTCATTGTGGATAATCTGGAAAATTTTCAATAATTGTCAATACAGTGTGGACACAAGGAATAAAACTGTGTTATGAAAGCCTCTTGCCCACATCACTTTTTTTCAGAGGGGTGTTATTTATACTGGTATACAGATCTCTAATAGTCTAACCTTCCAGTATTTTCAATCTTAGAGATGATAAATTCCATTTTGAGGTTGGATTAAAAAAATACCTCATTACTTATTCTGCTTATTTGATTGCTGAATTTCAGATGTGTGGAAGAAATTTCACTTATGGTTGTAACTTATGTATTTTATTTATTTTCTGATTCATGGTTTACGATTTTCTTATTCAGGCTGTTTGAAATTATGTTATATGTTTGATATTCTGTTATGTGATTTGAAGTAATGTGTGTCATTTTATGTATTGTTTTGTCTGTAACTGTGTGTTGTATTACTGTGACTTGTTTCATGTCCAGTTGTCTTGTGACAGCTTTTTGGCTCTAAGAAATGAATGAATGAATGAATGCATGTATGTATATATATATGTGTGTGTGTGTGTGTGTGTGTGTGTGTGTGTGTGTGTGTGTGTGTGTGCACGTGCGCACGCGTGCCCGTGCATGTGTTGCCATAAAATAGAAGCCCCATAATTTTTTTTCTGTTGTCTACATATGCTGTTTTGCTAACACAACCAAGTTTGGGATTCAAGGTTATTGTATTTACTTAGTGTGCACCCAGGTGTGATATAAACAGCTGAACTTTATGTTGTGTAAAATCAGTGATTATGACAATAGTAATCAATTCTGGCACACAATTATTTTCACACAAAATACGTGTACTTCATTCTGCAAGATCTGTAGTTACATCAGACATAGAAAAAAATAAGCCCAATAAAATATTTCATCACTTGCAGTTGCAACATAATTCACAACTGTTGTCTCCTCCTCCTCCTCCTCCTCCTCCTCCTTCTTATTCTCCTTCTCCTTCTCCTCCTTCTTCATCTTCTCCACTTTCTTCTCCTCCTTCTCTTCCTCTTCCTCCTCCTCCTCCTCCTCCTTCTTCTTCTCC